>Ga0256406_1000484_pt1 | contig 72389 bp, 56 predicted proteins | sample RumenRJG_03DNA_FD_185986 | JGI IMG/M metagenome (GOLD analysis project Ga0256406, IMG submission 185986) | Bovine rumen microbial communities from Lethbridge, Alberta, Canada - RJG_03 | ecosystem: Host-associated > Mammals > Digestive system > Stomach > Rumen | place: Canada: Alberta | collected... | reverse complement strand
AGTCGAATGTCGATAGTTTCTTTGCCATGCTGCAAAGGTAACATAGTTTCCCGACATCAGCAACGCTGTTTCACGATATTTGGTTAGGCGAGTGCAGGGACATCCACGGAAAAATCCCCCTGCGCCTCTATACTGGCATAGTCCAATACTCTTATCTATAGAAAAAACGGGAATAACGCTTATCAAAAACGTTATTCCCGTTTTTCATTTTATTGTCGTCTCGATTTATCGTCGAAAATCCACTGATAATTATAATTATTTACAAAACATCGTCTGAGAATCGAATAGAATCCTCCAAGCAGTATTTTAGTGTGAAATACGGGATTTTTAAACTTTCGGCTATTATCTGTTAATCAATCACTTGTATTTTCTTAACAAACAATTTTAGACCGTTTTAAACCAAAAACTTCACTTTTTCTGTTTGTAATAAGGACTCAATCGCATTCTAAACGGGTATCTCTTACAATGCAAACGGGTATCTTTTACGATGCAACAGATACCCGTTTACGTTTTGTCCCAGTGTAAATCATGTTCCTGAGACTACATAGTCATCTTTTTTCTCCTAGAACACCTAGAAAACTGAACAGAAAAATACGCAAAATTTTATTACTTCTGCTTTGACTATATGTGAAGTGATTGACGAAGTTCATCCTCACTAATGCCAACGAGACCAGCCACCTGCGCCGGTGACATTCCTTTGTCCAGCAAAGCTTTTGCCATAGATATGATTTTATTGTCCTTCTCCGCAAGTGACTTTTCTTTCTCCACTAACATCTTATTTTGCTCCGTCAAAGACTTCTCTTTCTCCACTAACATCTTATTTTGCTCCGTCAAAGACCTCTCTTTCTCCGCCAACAACTTATCTTGCTCCGCCAAAGACTTCTCTTTCTCCGCCAATAATTTTGCATTCTCCGCCAACAACTTATCCTGTTCTTTGATCTTCTTGTCACGGTTCATGATTGCGGTGTCGCGGTTCTCTATTGCCGAATAGTATTCGTCCTCGACATTCATATTCTGCCGCATGTCAGCATCAGCGGCAGCCTGCGTCAATCTATGGACAATGTATTCCATACTGTCGTCGCCCTCGTAGTTCTTTTCGTCAAGACTGAGAACGTGCGGGTCGTTGCTGTCGGCTTTGGTCTGGTCGAAGACACTCAGGACCTTATCCAGTCTATTATTAATCTGACCATGAAGTAGCGGTATTTGGACAATAATACTGTTATGGACAAGGCTTTCAATGAACGGGTCAGGCATACCCTTTGTAACCACATTACCGTCATAGTCGTACGATTTGTGGTTCACATAGACAACCGGTACATCTATATCGCCAACACGATGCCCAAGCAGATAGATAGTCACCATAGGGATAGCGTATCCCTCATGGCTGTTCTTGTTGATATTGCGTTTGTTGCTGTATTGCGCACCGAGATACTGGCGGAAACGAAGAGTCTCCGTTTCGAGCCATGTTTTCTGCAGTTCTACGAGAATAAGATGCTCCTTGCCGTCGTCTTCACGAACATTGGCAGCAAAGTCTATACGGAACATGGAAATCTTGTCCCTAGTCTCATTTGCATATTCATGAGGACGTGCCGCAATGCTCACTACTTCTTTCTTCAGCAATGCTGAAAGAATAGTCTTGGCTATACGTTCATCCTCCATGAGATACTTGAATACGGAGTCGTAAATCGGGTTGGCAATATGAACTATCATCTTCTGTTCCTCCTTTGTCATTTATGTTTCGTGGACAAAAATACAATAAATTTTTGTATTCTTCAAACAAAAGACGAGTAATATTATTATTACAAAGACAATAATTCAAATATATTGTCCGATACTTCCGGCAAACAAAGTGAGGAAATGGAAAGCACACGAAAAAAGCCGTGAACCAAATGCTGGCTCACGGCTTTTTTATGTGATTTAAATTAAGTTCCCTTTCAGATGTGAAATGTTACTTCTGCTCCCGCGGAACGTCTGTAACCTCCTGACTAGCGAAGTCGAGGACGTTCTTCTTGTTGGCTTCCATGCGCTCATAGTCTTCCTTAGAACCCACGATAAGCTTCTGCCACTTCTTCAGACCTGTACCTGCAGGGATGAGGTGACCGCAGATAACGTTCTCCTTCATGCCCTCGAGGTAATCCGTCTTTCCACGGATAGCAGCCTCGTTAAGTACCTTGGTTGTCTCCTGGAATGATGCGGCACTCATGAAGCTCTTAGTACCAAGAGCGGCACGGGTGATACCCTGCAGAATCTGAGTAGCGGTTGCTGTACGTGCATCGCGAACCTGAACGGTCTTCTGATCACGGCGCTTGAGGGCTGAGTTCTCCTCACGAAGCTTGCGGACTGAGAGAATCTGGCCCTTGTAGCAGTTATCGCTGTCGCCCGGATCGGTAACAACCTTCTTACCCCAGATACGGTCGTTCTCTGCTGCGAAGTCGAGCTTGTCAACAAGTTCCTGCTCAAGGAATGTAGTGTCGCCCGGATCGTTTATCTGAACCTTACGCATCATCTGGCGTACGATAATCTCGAAGTGCTTATCGTTGATGGCTACACCCTGCAGACGATAGACATCTTGAACCTCGTTGACGATGTACTCCTGAACAGCGGTAGGACCCTTGATGGCAAGAATGTCGGAAGGTGTAATCTCACCGTCACAAAGTGGCGTTCCGGCACGAACAGCATCACGCTCCTGGACAAGGATCTGTCGTGACAGTGGAACGAGGTACTTACGCTGGTCGCCTGTCTTAGAGGTAACGATAATCTCCTGATTACCACGCTTTACCTTACCCATTGAGATCTCACCGTCAATTTCTGATACAACGGCTGGGTTCGACGGGTTACGAGCCTCGAAGAGCTCGGTGACACGTGGCAGACCACCGGTGATGTCACCAGCGCCGCTCGACATGTTACGCGGTATGCGGACGAGGATTGCACCGGTAGAGATGGTCTGACCATCCTCGACTGCGATGTGTCCCTTTACCGGGAAGTTATATGTTCCGAGTACCTGACCGTTCTTGTCATGAATCTCAACCTGAGGAACCATTGTACGGTCCTTAGGCTCGATGATGATGCGCTCGGTCATACCGGTTGTTTCATCGGTTTCACTGTGGAAGGTAACACCCTCGACAACGTTCTTAAATTTAAGTGTACCGGCATATTCGCTGACGATGACACCATTGAATGGGTCCCACTTAGCGATTGTGTCGTTCTTCTTGACGAGGTCGCCATCACCGAAGTACAGTATACTACCATAAGGAACGTTAAGAGTAGACAGGACAATGTCGGTCTTTGGATCGCGGAAACGGACCTCGGTCAAGTGGCTGACAACCATCTGGCACTTCTTGTCGTCATCATCGGTGAACGGTACGGCACGGAGCTCATCGAACTCCAGTTTTGCGTCGTACTTAGAAACGATTGAAGAGTTGGCTCCGGCACCGCCGGCGATACCACCGGCGTGGAACGTACGGAGGGTAAGCTGTGTACCCGGCTCACCAATAGCCTGTGCGGCTATGACACCGACAGCCTCACCAATCTGTACCATGCGGGCTGTAGCGAGGTTACGGCCATAGCACTTGCGGCAGACTCCCTTCTTGCTCTCACAGGTGAGAACTGAACGGATTTCAACCATCTCGATACCTGCGTCCTCAATAGCCTTAGCCTTGTCCTCGACAATCTCGTCACCGGCTGCAACGATAAGTTCGCCGGTATGAGGATTTACAACGTCGTGTACTGACACACGACCAAGGATACGCTCATAGAGAGTTGAGATAACTTCATCGCCATTCTTAAGTGCTGTGCACTCAAGTCCACGGAGTGTTCCGCAGTCTTCCTCGGTAATGATGACATCGTGAGATACATCGACGAGTCGGCGGGTAAGGTATCCTGCATCGGCAGTCTTCATGGCGGTGTCGGCAAGTCCCTTACGTGCACCGTGTGAAGAGATGAAGTACTCCAGCACTGACATACCTTCCTTGAAGTTCGACAGGATAGGGTTCTCAATGGTACCACGGCCTTCGGCACCTGCCTTCTGAGGCTTTGCCATAAGTCCACGCATACCTGCAAGCTGAGCAATCTGGTCGGCAGAACCACGGGCTCCGGAATCAAGCATCATATATACTGCATTGAATCCCTGGTCGGCCTCAGTCATGTGCTTCATGACGGCTGCCTTAAGATTATTGTTTACGTGAGTCCATGTATCGATAACCTGGTTGTAACGCTCATTATCGGTGATGAAACCCATATCGTAGTTGTTCGTAATCTCATCGACCTCAGCCTGACCCTTATTGACAATCTCTTCCTTCTCTGGCGGAACGATAATGTCGTCAAGGTTGAATGACAGACCTGCGAGGTAAGACATACGGTAACCGAGGTTCTTAATACCGTCAAGGAATGAGCATGCGCGTGACATACCTACTGACTTGATTACGTCGGCAATAAGTCCACGGAGTGACTTCTTTGATATAATACCGTTGAAGTAACCTATCTCGTCAGGAATAATCTGGTTGACGATGACACGTCCTACAGATGTCTCAACGAGATGCTTCTGGATCTTTCCATCGATAAGGTCCTTGACAATTACCTTCACTGCTGCGTGCAGGTCACAACGGCGTTCGTTGAAAGCGATAATTGCTTCCTCCGGTCCGTAGAAAGTCAGACCCTCACCCTTTGCTCCCGGACGGAGCTTTGTTATATAGTAAAGTCCGAGCACCATATCCTGTGACGGTACGGTGATTGGAGCACCATTAGCCGGGTTAAGGATGTTGTGGCTCTGAAGCATAAGGATCTGTGACTCGAGTACAGCCTCGTTGCTCAGTGGAAGGTGAACAGCCATCTGGTCACCATCGAAGTCGGCATTGAACGGGGTACATGCCAGTGGGTGCAACTGAATTGCCTTACCCTCGATAAGCTTTGGCTGGAATGCCATCACTGACAGACGGTGAAGCGTCGGGGCACGGTTCAGAAGAACTGGATGTCCCTTCATTACGTTCTCAAGGATGTCCCAGATAACTGGCTCGCGGCGATCGACAATCTTCTTAGCGCTCTTTACAGTCTTCACGATACCGCGCTCTATAAGCTTACGGATGATGAATGGCTTGTAAAGTTCGGCAGCCATCAACTTAGGAAGACCGCACTCACCCATATTCAGCTCAGGACCGACGACGATAACTGAACGTGCTGAATAGTCAACACGCTTACCGAGGAGGTTCTGACGGAAACGTCCCTGCTTGCCTTTCAGTGAATCTGACAGTGACTTCAACGGGCGGTTGCTCTCGCTCTTGACAGCTGTTGCCTTACGGCTATTATCGAAGAGTGAGTCAACTGCTTCCTGAAGCATACGTTTCTCATTACGAAGAATAACCTCAGGAGCCTTTATCTCAATAAGTCTCTTAAGACGGTTGTTACGAATGATGACACGACGATAGAGGTCGTTAAGGTCGGATGTGGCAAAACGACCACCATCCAATGGAACCAACGGGCGAAGCTCTGGCGGGATGACAGGGATAATCTTCATAATCATCCACTCCGGACGGTTCACACCCTTAGACTGACGGAATGCCTCGACAACCTGAAGGCGCTTCAAAGCCTCGGTCTTATGCATCTGTGAAGAGTCTGTGGTAGCACGGTCGCGTAGTTCGCCGGCAAGACGGTCAAGGTCAAGGTCCTTAAGCAAATCATAAATTGCCTCTGCACCCATCTTGGCAATGAACTTCTTCGGGTCGTTATCGTCGAGTTTGTCATTGCTCTCCGGCAGACGGTTGTCGACAATGTCTATATATTCATCCTCGCTAAGAAGGTCGAGCTTATGTGAGCCGTTAAGGTCATCGCCATTCTCGTCCTTCATGCCTTCTACAACACCCGGATTAATTACGATGTACTTCTCGTAATAAATAACAGAATCGAGCTTCTTTGTAGGAAGACCGAGCAGGTATCCAATCTTGTTTGGCAGGCTGCGGAAGTACCAGATATGAGCTACCGGAACGACGAGCTCAATATGTCCGGCACGCTCACGGCGAACTTTCTTCTCAGTAACCTCAACACCGCAACGGTCGCAGACAATGCCCTTGTAACGGATGCGCTTGTACTTTCCGCAGGCGCACTCATAGTCCTTTGTCGGACCGAAGATACGCTCACAGAACAGACCGTCGCGCTCCGGCTTGTAAGTACGGTAGTTGATGGTCTCTGGCTTGGTCACCTCACCGTAGGAATTCTCAAGAATCTCCTCAGGTGATGCCAGTCCAATAGTAATCTTGCTGAAATTACTCTTTACTTTATTATCTCTTTTGAAAGCCATATTTTTCTTTTTTTGTTTGTTAGTTTATGAGTCTTTATAGGTCTAATAGGCATGATATGCATAAGAGACCATTGGGAAACTCAAAACTTACTCAAGCTTGATGCTCAGTCCGAGTCCACGAAGCTCATGAAGCAATACGTTCAACGACTCAGGAATACCCGGCGTTGGCATTGGCTCGCCCTTGACGATAGCTTCGTAAGCCTTGGAACGTCCGTTGACATCATCTGACTTAATGGTAAGCATCTCCTGAAGTACATGAGCGGCACCGAAACCTTCGAGTGCCCATACCTCCATTTCTCCGAAACGCTGTCCACCGAACTGTGCCTTTCCACCAAGTGGCTGCTGTGTGATAAGACTGTACGGACCGATAGAACGTGCGTGCATCTTATCTTCAACCATGTGACCGAGTTTCAGGAAGTATGTGATACCTACGGTTGCCTGCTGGTCGAAGCGCTCACCAGTCTCTCCATCATAAAGATAAGTAGAGCAGAGGTTTGGCAGTCCGGCCTTATCAGTCCACTTCTTAAGGTCATCAAGCTTTGCACCATCGAAGATTGGAGTAGCAAACTTAACGCCCAGGCGCTTACCTGCTGCACCAAGAATAGCCTCGAATATCTGACCGAGGTTCATACGAGACGGCACACCCATAGGGTTAAGTACAAGGTCGACAGGACGACCGTCAGCAAGGAACGGCATATCCTCGGTACGTACAATCTTTGAGACAATACCCTTATTGCCGTGACGACCGGCAAGTTTATCACCAACCTGAATCTTACGCTTCTTTGCGATGTAAACCTTAGCCATCTGAAGGATACCTGAAGGAAGTTCATCACCAATAGTGATAGCGAACTTGCGACGCTTCAGCTCGGCATCCATCTTCTTGTACTTACGAATATAGTTCATTATCAGGCGCTGAATGAGGCTATTGGTATGCTCATCCTCAGTCCATCCACTGCTCTGAATACCTTCGTAATCGAGGTTCTTCAGTGCGGCTACAGTGAACTTAGAGCCCTTTGTGATAATTTCAGCATCAGAATAATCCTTGATACCCTGTGAGGTCTTGTCCTTTGTAAGAGTCATCAGACGATCGACAAGCATATCCTTAAGGTCGTTTGCCTTTGCCTCATACTCTTCGTCAATCTTCTCAAGGGTAATCTTATCCTGTTTCTTGCTCTCACGTGTCTTGATAGCACGAGAGAAGAGTTTCTTGTCGATAACCACACCACTCAGTGATGGATTTGCCTTCAGTGAAGAATCCTTCACATCACCAGCCTTGTCACCGAAGATAGCGCGCAGGAGTTTCTCCTCAGGTGAAGGATCACTCTCACCCTTAGGTGAAATCTTACCAATAAGAATATCACCAGGCTCTACGCGAGCACCGACACGAATGATACCATTGTCATCGAGGTCCTTAGTTGCCTCTTCGCTGACATTTGGAATATCAGATGTGAACTCCTCGACACCACGCTTTGTCTCACGGACATCAAGAGAATATTCATCAACGTGGACAGATGTCAGGACATCCTCACGTACCATACGCTCAGAAATAACGACGGCATCCTCGTAGTTATAACCCTTCCAAGGCATGTAAGCTACAAGAAGGTTACGTCCCAGGGCAAGCTCACCATTCTCAGTTGCATAACCCTCAGTAAGAATATCGCCCTTCTTTACGCGCTGTCCCTTGTTACAAATAGGACGAAGGTCTACGACCATGTTCTGGTTTGTACGGCGGAACTTAGGAATTCTATATTCCTTTGTTGCTGGCTCGAAGCTTACGAACTCATCTTCCTCGCTGCGGTCGTAGAGGATACGTATTGTTGTAGCGTCAACATATTCGATTACACCATCACCCTCTGCAGTAATCTGAGTACGGCTATCCTCGCAGACCTGCTTCTCAAGACCAGTACCGACGATAGGAGCGTCATTATGAAGCAATGGCACAGCCTGACGCATCATGTTACATCCCATCAGTGCACGGTGACCATCATCATGCTCCAAGAATGGAATAAGTCCTGCCGATACAGAAGCGATCTGCTGCGGCGAAACATCCATGAGGTCAACACTTGTTGGCGGTACTACTGGGTAATCGGCATCCTGACGGCACTTGACAGTCTTGCGGATGAAGGTACCATCATCGTTAAGCGGTGCATTACCCTGACCGATAATCTTGTCTTCCTCTTCCTCAGCTGTAAGATAGATAACATCCTTGTTATCCATATCAACCTTGGCGTTCTCAACCTTACGGTACGGAGTAACGATGAATCCAAGGTCATTGATCTTAGCATACAAGCAGAGAGACGAGATAAGTCCGATGTTAGGACCCTCAGGTGACTCAATAGGACACAGACGACCATAGTGTGTATAGTGAACGTCACGAACTTCGAATCCGGCACGCTCACGAGACAGACCACCAGGACCAAGTGCTGACAAACGGCGCTTGTGTGTAACCTCAGCCAGAGGGTTGGTCTGATCCATGAACTGACTCAGAGGGTTAGTTCCGAAGAAACTGTTAATAACGCTTGAAATAGTCTTAGCGTTAATAAGGTCAGTTGGCTGGAACACCTCATTGTCGCGTACGTTCATACGCTCACGAATTGTACGAGCCATACGGGCAAGACCAATAGAGAACTGGTTGCTCAACTGCTCGCCTACTGTACGTACACGACGGTTTGACAGGTGGTCAATATCATCAACCGTAGCGTTGGAGTTGACCAGCTGAATCAAATATTTGATAATCTCGATAATATCTTCCTTAGTAAGGACACGGGTGTCCATGCTAATATCGAGACCTAACTTCTTGTTGATACGATAACGTCCAACCTCACCAAGGTCATAACGCTTGTCCGAGAAGAACAAGTTCTGGAATACCTCACGAGCACTTGCATCATCGGCAGGGTCAGCATTACGAAGCTGACGATAGATGTAAAGCACAGCCTCTTTCTCAGAGTGGCTCGGATCCTTGGCAAGAGTATTGAAAATAATGGCGTACTTGTTAGCAGCCTCTTCATCCTTATGTACAAGAATAGAAGTAGCACCACTATCGATAATATCATCAATGTTGTCCTTGGTGATTTCTGTCTCACGCTCAACGACAACCTCGTTACGCTCAATTGAAACAACCTCACCGGTATCCTCATCAACGAAGTCCTCGTTCCAAGTCTTCATCACATTACCAGCGAGCTTGCTACCAATAGCTTCCTTAAGGTTCTTCTTGTTTACCTTAATCTCCTTACAAAGGTCAAAGATCTGAAGAATATCCTTATCACTCTCGAAGCCGATGGCACGGAGCAATGTTGTTACAGGCAACTTCTTCTTACGGTCGATGTAAGCGTACATGACATTGTTAATGTCGGTAGCGAACTCAATCCATGAACCTTTGAACGGAATGATACGAGCACTGTAAAGAACAGTACCGTTAGCATGAACTCCCTGACCGAAGAATACGCCTGGAGAACGGTGCAACTGAGAAACAACTACACGCTCAGCGCCATTGATTACGAACGTTCCGTTCTTGGTCATATACGGTATTGTACCGAGGAAAACATCCTGAATGAAGGTACCAAAATCTTCATGATCTGGGTCAGTACAATAGAGTTTCATCTTAGCCTTCAATGGAACACTATAGGTCAGACCCCGCTCAAGACACTCGTCGATGGAGTAACGCGGCGGGTCGATATAATAGTCAAGGAACTCGAGAACGAAATTGTTTCGTGTATCAGTAATAGGGAAATTCTCAGAGAACACCTTATACAGACCATCATTCTTTCGTTCCTCAGGAGGAGTATCCAACTGAAGGAAATCGCGGAAAGACTTCAACTGCACGTCAAGGAAATCCGGATATGGGTACGGATTCTTCACGCTTGCGAAGTTAATTCGTTCGTTATTTGTCTTTGTTGCCATTTATAAAGTTTTACTATTGGATTTTCTATAGGAATGGATTTTCAGCACAGAGGCTGTAAAGAACATAGTGTCAAAAGACACTAAAAGGCTGGGACTCACCTACTTGGCAAATCCCAACCGAATTATAGTTTTCAAGCAGTCCGACAGCATATATCAAACTGCCGAACAGCGTCATAAAGAGTCAGATTACTTAAGGGTAACCTTAGCGCCCTCAGCCTCGATAGCCTTCTTCAAGTTCTCAGCCTCTTCCTTAGACATACCCTCCTTGATGATAGAAGGTGCCTTGTCAACGAGATCCTTAGCTTCCTTCAGACCGAGACCGCAAGCTTCCTTGACAGCCTTAACAACCTTCAGCTTAGCTGCACCAACCTCAGTGAGCTCAACATCGAACTCAGTCTTCTCCTCAGCTGCTGGAGCTGCGCCACCAGCAGCAGGACCTGCAACAGCAACAGCTGCGGCAGCCGGCTCAATTCCGTACTCGTCCTTCAGGACCTGTGCCAACTCATTAACTTCCTTAACAGTAAGATTTACTAACTCTTCTGCAATAGCTTTTACGTCTGCCATTTTATTCTTAAATTTTATTTATTCGTTTATTGTTAATTATCTGTAACCTTATAGATAATAGATAAAAGGAACCTAAATTTAAATCTTTTATCAATACCCTATTATTCTGGACGCTCGCCTAAGGTCTTAAGCACACCGTGAATAGTGTTTGCGCCAGACTGCAGAGCAGAAACAACGTTCTTTGCAGGCGACTGCAGCAGAGCCACAACGTCGGCAATAAGTTCGTTCTTGCTCTTGAGAGCTGCGAGTTCCTCGAGCTTATCAGCACCGATGAAAATAGACTCCTCAGCGTAAGCAGCCTTCAAAGCTGGAATACCCTGCTTAGTATAGTCCTTCAGGAGCTTAGCAGGCTTGTTTGCAACCTGAGTTAACAGGACTGCAGTGTTGCCCTTGAGACTCTCGTATAATGGTTCGTAGTCAACCTCAGCTGCATCAAGTGCCTTGCGGAGAAGCTTGTTCTTCACAACGATCATCTTGATTTCGCTCTTAAAGCACTTACGACGAAGAGCACTAGTAGCAGCAGCATCGAGACCGGTAACGTCTACCAGATAGAAATGCGGGTACTCCTTGAGTTTCTCTCCGAGTTCAGCTATAATAGTATCTTTTACTTCTTTCTTCATCTTTACTAAAAATTTTAGAGTTATGCGTCAATGGATTTAGGATCGATCTTGATACCCTTACTCATTGTACTTGAAATAAAGATACTCTTAATATATGTGCCCTTGGCAGCAGCCGGCTTCAAGCGAACGATAGTAGCAAGGAACTCCTTAGCGTTGCCATAGATCTGATCAGCGGTCATGCTAACCTTACCGATAGAAGTATGAACAATACCAGCCTTGTCGACCTTGAAATCTATCTTACCCTGCTTGACTTCCTTAACAGCCTTAGCAACGTCCATAGTTACAGTACCGCTCTTTGGGTTTGGCATCAATCCACGAGGACCGAGTACACGGCCTAAAGGACCGACCTTACCCATGCAAGACGGCATGGTGATGATGACATCAACATCTGTCCATCCACCCTTGATCTTTTCGATATATTCATCGAGACCAACATAATCAGCACCAGCTGCCTTGGCAGCCTCTTCCTGATCAGGTGTGCAGAGGCAGAGTACGCGTGTGACCTTTCCAGTACCATTAGGCAGTGACACAACGCCACGAACCATCTGGTTAGCCTTACGAGGATCTACGCCGAGACGTACATCAATGTCGAGAGATGCATCGAACTTGGTAGTGGTAATTTCCTTTACCAGAGCCGAAGCCTCTTTCAAAGTGTATGCCTTCCCTGCTTCAACCTTATCAGCTACTGATTTTTGATTTTTTGTCAGCTTACTCATTTTCGAAATTGAAGTTTTAAATTATTTACCAGGGAAGTCCCCTTTTACAGTAATACCCATGCTACGTGCAGTACCAGCAATCAGCTTCATAGCCGACTCCACGGTAAAGCAGTTCAAGTCAGCCATCTTGTCCTCGGCAATTGCCTTAACCTGATCCCAAGTTACACTTGCGACCTTGTTACGGTTAGGCTCACCAGAGCCCTTCTTCGCCTTGGAAGCCTCAAGGAGCTGTACAGCAGCTGGAGGAGTCTTGACGACAAAGCTGAAAGACTTGTCGGTATAGTAAGTTATTACGACTGGTAATATCTTACCTGCCTTATTCTGGGTGCGGGCGTTGAACTCCTTGCAGAATCCCATGATGTTAATACCCTTAGAACCCAGAGCCGGGCCTACTGGAGGGGAAGGATTTGCAGCGCCACCTTTAATCTGTAATTTGATTAATCCAGCAACTTCTTTAGCCATTTCTTTTGTTAGTAATTAAAAATTTGAAAAGTATGGAAGCCTCACGTATCCGTAACATTATACGTTACTCCTCCTTAGAGACTTGTCCGAAGTTCAACTCCAGCGGATTCTCACGACCGAATATCATCACCATAACCTTAACCTTGTGCTTCTCGGTATTAACCTCCTGGATAACACCATGGAAACCACTGAAAGGTCCGTCGCTAACCTTAACTGTCTCACCGACTGTGTAAGGTATTTCCTGAACCTCTTCAAGTTCAGACTCCTCAACATTGCCGAGAAGACGATTGATGTCAGAATTACGAACGGGAGACGGATGATCAGTACCGCCGAGGAAGCCTAGCACGTTAGGCATGAATCGCAACACAGAAGCGATGTCGCCACTCAGGTCGGCCTCAACAAGAACATAGCCAGGGAGACTTAATTTCTCCTTTACAACACGCTTTCCATTACGTACAGAAGCAGTCTTCTCAGTTGGCAAAAGCACCTGAGCGACATGCGCCTGCAGTTTTGGATTGTGACCCATTTCAGCCTCGATGTATTCTTTCACCTTAGCCTCTTTGCCACTAATAGCGCGGAGTACGTACCATTTCATATTAGTATCAGCCATAACTTCCTAACAGCTTAAACAGAGTAAACAAATGCCATAATATTCTTGAACACGATGTCCATTACCCAAACAACGAGCGCAATGATAAGGGAAGCAGATAATACAACCATTGCACTATGGGTAAGTTCGGCACCTGTAGGCCAAGTAGTCTTATGGGCTAGTTCATCGTAGCAAGCCTTGCAATAATTTACGAACTTCTTAAACATAATAACTTCTGTTGAGCACGGGTTGAAGGACTTGAACCCTCGACACCTGGTTTTGGAGACCAGTGCTCTACCAACTGAGCTAAACCCGTAGATAAGTCTCCGCTCCACAAGAAGCGGAGACTATACTATATTGCAATCTTACTGATTACTTCTTCTCGTTCTGCCAGCCCTCTGGGAGATCCTCAAGGATCTTTGTGATCTGACCAGAACCTACTGTACGACCACCCTCACGGATAGCGAAACGCAGACCCTCGTTCAGAGCAACCTTGTAGATAAGGTTAACCTCGATCTCAACGTTATCACCTGGCATTACCATCTCAACTCCCTCTGGAAGCTTGATTTCACCGGTGCAGTCCATTGTACGGAGATAGAACTGTGGACGATACTTGTTACCGAATGGAGTGTGACGACCACCCTCTTCCTTCTTCAGCACATAGATAGATGCCTTAAAGTGATCATGCGGTGTGATAGCACCCGGGTGTACGACAACCATACCACGCTTAACCTCGTCCTTATCGATACCACGGAGGAGCAGACCTACGTTATCACCTGCCTCACCCTCAGGGAGAGTCTTACGGAACATCTCAACACCAGTGATGACAGACTTCTTATTCTCACCAAGACCAAGGAGCTGAACCTCATCACCGATCTTACACTTACCGGTCTCAATACGACCTGTAGCAACTGTACCACGACCTGTGATAGAGAATACATCCTCAACTGGCATAAGGAATGGCTTATCAACCTCACGAACTGGCTCCTGAATCCACTCATCGACAGTGTCCATAAGCTTCTTAACAGAGTCAACCCACTTTGGAACGTCGTTCAGAGCACCGAGTGCAGAACCGCGGATGATAGGAGTATCCTCCTCGTATCCGTACTGCTCGAGAAGCTCACGGACTTCCATTTCAACGAGCTCAAGCATTTCCTCATCGTCAACCATATCGCACTTGTTCAGGAAGACAACGATACGAGGTACATTTACCTGACGAGCGAGCAGAACGTGCTCACGTGTCTGAGGCATAGGACCATCAGTTGCAGCAACAACGAGGATAGCACCGTCCATCTGAGCGGCACCTGTTACCATGTTCTTGACATAGTCGGCGTGACCCGGGCAGTCGACGTGAGCGTAGTGGCGCTTCTTTGTCTCATACTCAATGTGTGCGGTGTTGATGGTGATACCACGCTCCTTCTCCTCAGGTGCGTTATCGATCTCATCGAAAGACTTAACATCCTCAGATGTGCCGAGCTCATCATGCAGAACCTTAGAGATAGCTGCAGTCAGGGTAGTCTTACCATGGTCGACGTGACCAATAGTACCAATGTTTACGTGCGGTTTGGTGCGCACGAATTCTTCTTTAGCCATAGCTTTCTTTTTATTTTAAATTTTAAAAAATAATCTGTGCTTTGTTTCTGCTTCACTCACACAAGACAAAAAAGTGAGCTGTAACTGAGAGTTGAACTCAGGACCTCTTCCTTACCAAGGAAGTGCTCTACCACTGAGCTATTACAGCAAAACTTTTAGAGCGGAAAACGGGGCTCAAACCCGCGACCCCCAGCTTGGAAGGCTAGTGCTCTATCAACTGAGCTATTTCCGCAAATGCATTCTCCGAAGAGAATGACGGGCATCTTCCTGGGAAGATACTTGTGGGTGGTGATGGATTCGAACCACCGAAGCTAGAAGCAGCAGATTTACAGTCTGCCCCATTTGGCCACTCTGGAAACCACCCTAATGAATTTAGAATTATGAATTAAAAGTGAAGAATTAATTTCTCATTCTTAATTTTTAATCTTTCATTCATCTTTGAGCCTCTTGTCGGATTCGAACCAACGACCCCGAGATTACAAATCACGTGCTCTGGCCAACTGAGCTAAAGAGGCGATATTTGCAGCCGCTTGCGCCCGATGAACGAACGTCGTTTGCGGTAAGCGGCTGCAAAGATAGACATTATTTTTGATTCACCCAAATTTTTGGGCGTTTTTTTTAATGTTTGCGAAGTTTTTCCTTGAACTTGGTGAGTTGAACCTTCATTGCGTCCAGACACAAGTCCACTCCTTCCTCGAAAGAGTCGGCTGTTTTCTCCACGTGGAGAGTGTTGCCGGGAACGACGACGTTGAGACTGGTTGTCTTATTAAGAGCCGTAGCAGGTTTCTCTACCTTTAATTGCACCTCTACTTTCTGAATGTCCTCGAAGGACTTTTCAAGTTTTGCGACTTTCTTGTTAATAAACGCTTGTAGCTTCTCGGTAGCATCGAAGTGGATCGACTGAATTTTAATTTCCATAGTTACCTCCAGTTTTTAAAGGTTTATAAGGTTTATGCCCTTGGGTGGGCAGATTGATATTCCTTTTTAAGCTGTTCGAATGTGGTATGGGTGTAAATCTCCGTTGTTGCTATGCTGGCGTGTCCGAGCAGTCGGCTTACGCTTTCCAGTCCGGCGCGGTTGTTCAGCATTGCTGTGGCGAAGGTGTGACGAAGTACATGCGGCGAGCGTTTCTTCATTGTCGTAACAAGAGAAAGCTTATCCTCAACGATTTTCCTCACCTGCGGGTTGCTTATCCGCCGTCCCTTTGGATTGAGGAACAATCCGTCTTCTAGCCTTGTCACCTCTTTGTCGCGCACATCCATGTATTTTCTCAGTGCGTTCTCGAGTTCCTCGCCGAAGGGGATGATTCGTTGCTTATTTCGCTTGCCGGTAACCTTGAGCTCGTGATTGATGAAATTCACATCACCGTCATTGAGTCCCGTCAGTTCCGACAATCGGATGCCTGTTTCGTAGAACGTAATTATTAATGTACGCGCGAGGACATCCTTGTAGTCGTCTTTCCACATTCTAGGATCCAGCAGCCTGTCCATTTCCTTCTCCCTAAGGAAGTAAGGCAGCGGCTTGTCGGCTTTTGGTCCTTTTACCAGATGAGCCGGGTCTCGTGAAACGAGCTTGTGACTTAATGCGAAGCGGTACAATGAGCGCAGCGCGCTAAGTCTCCGGTTGACCGACCTTGCAGAGTTTCCTCTGTCCATCATACTTTCCATCCAGTCGCGGATAACATCAGTATCGACAGTCTGCCAAGTGAGATGACCTTCAAGATTTTCGAAGAACTGTCCGAATTCCACCAAGTCGGCCTCGTAGCTTTCAATGGTACGCGGCGAGTAGTTTCGCTCGAACTTCAAGTAGTCCAAAAATTCTTTTATCATCGGTCAAACACCTCTCATCAGTATTTCGAGAGCGAATTTACGGAATAAAATTCAAACTACCAAATTTTTGGGGAGATTTTTTACTCCTCAGCGTCACGAAGCTTCTGGACGTAGATGGCGTGCTCCATCTTGAGACGCTTCTTCACAGAAGGCTTCTCATACTGCTGGCGAGCGCGAAGCTCACGTACGACACCTGTGCGTTCAAACTTTCTCTTGAACTTCTTGAGAGCTCTTTCGATGTTCTCACCGTTCTTTACTGGTACAATAATCATTCTTTTTGTTTTTGATATTTAATGAGTTAAACTATTGCTCATCATGGGGTTGCCCACAATAAGCGGGTGCAAAATTACATCATTATTATGACATGAGCAAACTTTTAGCCCAACTTTTTTATTTAGACGTCATTTTTGTATATCATTGAATGATAAACAGTTCGTCTTATAATGTTCGAGCGGAGCACAATTCATATACATTATTTATATAGTCACTAACCCAATTGTAACATACACTTTGCAATCATTCAGCGTTTTAGTTTTTATAACTTATTTAATATGATATTAATGTGAAATGTACGCGTTTTTTTCTTACCTTTGCGGGTGCAAAAATGATTGAATACTAACATATTAAAATACAATCAGAAGTTATGGAATTTTTAACTAACGAGAAATTGACTATTGTCGGCGCAGCCGGAATGATTGGTTCTAACATGGCTCAGACCGCAGCTATCCTGCGTCTGACCCCGAACATCTGCCTCTATGATGTTTACGAGCCCGGACTTGAGGGCGTAACAGAGGAGATGCGCCACAGTGGTTACAAAGGTATCAACTTCACCTATACTACCGACGTCAAGGTTGCGTTCAAGGACGCTAAGTACATCATTTCTTCAGGTGGTGCACCACGTAAGGCAGGCATGACCCGTGAGGATCTTCTGAAGGGCAACGCTGGTGTAGCCGAGGAGCTCGGTAAGAACATCAAGCAGTACTGCCCGGACGTTAAGCACGTCGTTGTCATCTTCAACCCAGCAGATATTACCGGACTTATCACCCTTATCTGGTCTGGTCTTCGTCCATCACAGGTTACCACACTTGCAGCCCTCGACTCTATCCGTCTGCAGAGCGAGCTGACCAAGCACTTCCGCGTAAAGCAGGATGAGGTTACCGGTTGCCGCACATACGGTGGCCACGGCGAGGCTATGGCAGTATTCGCAAGTGGTGCTAAGGTCAAGGGCGTTCCATTGACTGACCTCATCGGTACCGACAAGCTTTCTACAGAGCACTGGGAGGACATCAAGAAGGCTACCGTACAGGGTGGAAGCCACATCATCAAGCTCCGTGGCCGTTCTTCATTCCAGAGCCCGGCTTACGTAGCTGTCAAGATGATCGAGGGTGCTATGGGCGGCGAGCCATTCACATGGCCTGCAGGCCGCTATTGCAGCTTCAAGGGCATGGATCACGTCATGATGGCGCTTGACACTCGTATCACTGAGGAAGGCGCTTACTATGAGGAGCCTCTGGGCACTGACGAGGAGATGGCTGCTCTGAAGAAGAGCTACGACCACCTTGTAGAGATGCGTCAGGAGGTTATCGACCTCGGTGTTCTGCCTCCGGTAGAGAAGTGGAGCGAACTCAACCCAAATCTCCGTTAATCGGATTGACTTATTATACAGTAAATCGAATCGGGACTGAATGCGAATTCAGCCCCGATTTTTTTGTATACCTCATCTATGGAAACAAAAAAGTGCCGTGGCTCGAGGGTCACGGCACTCTTAATGCTTTCTCTTTTAAAATTGTCAATTACTTGTTGTTCTTCTTTGCGGCAGATGCCAGAATTTCATGACGGCTGGCAATCATGCGAGCGATGCGTGCGTCAGTCTCACTGCGCTGTGCAACGTTGTAAATGATAAGTTTGTTGTTCGTCATAACAGGTAAATATTTATAATGTTATCCTTAAGCTCGCCACTTGTGTGGTTTGCGTTGGCAAATTTACGAACGGAATTCGTTTCCAACAAAAAAAACGGGGTCGGAAAAACGGCAAATCCACGCTTTATTGAGAAAAATCAATAAATTACGAATATTTATGACAAACGTTTGCCGCGACTGCTTTGTAAATATAATTCAGCAAGTCACTTTTCTTTAATCATCAATTTATACGGCTTTGTAACTCATTGATAATCAAAACATAAATAAAAGCATGCCAAATTGCGTTGTAAAACGGTATTTTTTACTCGCCAATCGGGTATCTTCCACGAGCTAAACGGGTATCTTTTACAGCGTAAAAGGGCATCAATTATTATTCAGCTTGGCTTTTGTCAGGAAAGATCTTATTATACATCATCGTGACCTTATCGCCGATATATTTTATGAACGAGTCATCGCCCAGTACTTCGACATCCTCAAACAATCCCATGACAAACCGCCCAATGCCACGATAATCGCATACATCCAGCTTCAGAATCCAGTGATCAGCATCGTCACCGTCCTGCTGAACGCATTTGGAAGCTTGCGGATATTCCTCCAGGAACAAGTTACGTGACAGCAGACCGAGCCGCACCGTCACGGTGTGGCGTTTCTCACCGCTGAACATAAAGATGTCGGTGAACACCTGACGGTGCAAATCCTCATGAATCCACGGCGTATCGAGAATCTCTACCCCACTCATACGGGCAATCTTGAATGTCTTGTTAATGCCCGACGAAATCTCATGGCAACGCACATCACGGTCGTTGTTCATCAGCAGATAAGGCTCTACTATACGGTCGCGGACTGAATGGCTGTGAGGCGACGAGTAGTCGAGCAGGCGCACCATGCGCTTCCGGTCGATAGCCGCCGACAGCTTCTTGACGCTGTTTGCCATACGTCTGGACTGCGGATTATCAGTCACACGGGAGAAATCGTAAGCTACATCCAGCTTGTGGCGGAGCTTGTTTACTGTGTCGTTGCCCGTGCCGACCATCCCGAGAAGGTTCCAGATAGTCAGCAGCTCGTTATTGGAAAATTGTATGGAGTTGGTTATCTTACTGATAAACGGCGACCGGCGGTCGATGTGGTAGTATCCGCCCGACTTGAAGATTATGAACTCGCGGCTCCGGAGGAATTCCATCAGATAATAGAATGTACGGCGGGAAATGCCTGCCTCGCTGCACAACTCGTCAACCGAACGGTTGGTCGTGTCGAGCAATAATATAATAAGGTTGAATATCTTCTCTGTTGAGTCGTTACGCATAGCTTGTCTTGATTTATTGTGGATTAAAGCCTTTTTCGATTGAATAACAACACAAAGATAATGGAATTTTCGACTAATATGTGCACAAGAGAATATTAGTTTGTGAACAAATGTTAATATTTAACACAATATAACTAATAAAATTTTTGGAGTGAACATATTGTGCACGTATCCCATTTAACTTTGCACTCAGAAATAAAAATAAAAGAAAAAGGAGAAAATTATGAAGAAAGAAATGACTTTAGGATATGCCCACATTGATAATCCTGACGAGCGTGAGATAGTAGAAATGGTAGCCGACGCGGTAAGAATGCCCCAGCAGTGGCTCCGCAAATACTATTCGGCTATCATAGGACGGAACATCAGCAACCGTCTTGCATGGCTCATAACCCGCTCTCAGCTGGCTTTAATTGCCGTAATCCTGCTGGCTCCACAATCGACAGTGCTGGGGCTTGCTGCCGCCGGATGGTTTGCCCTGTCGATTGTGAAGTGCAAGAAGGAGCTGTAATCGATGTACTACATATTATTTTATATGGATATAGACATAATCTAAACGACGGTGTCGTTTATATAATTGTATAAGAAATCATTCAACACAATCGTCCATTTGGACGATTGTGGATAATCATTTTACTTTAACAACGATTTAAGGGTTCCTGCAATCCGGCGAAGACCCTCTTTCAGAGTCGATTGCGGACAGGCAATGTTGATTCTGATAAAGTCACGACCGTTTTTCTGTCCGTAGGTTGTTCCGGCACTTACCAGCACGTGACCGTCATGGAGCAGTTTGTCGGCAACGACATCCGACGAAAGGCCGGTGGCTGATATGTCGACCCATACAAGGTATGTGCCTTCAAGACGCGTAACGCCTAGCTGGGGAACCTGCCCGTGGAAATAGTCCCGAAGGTAGTTGTAATTAGCCCAGATGTAATTGTTCAGCGAGTCGAGCCAGTCCTCACTGTCGTTATATGCCGCCTGAAGGGCTACAGGTCCGAAAGGATTGACATCGCAAACCTCGAAGATATTTATCATCCGGTCGATTCTCCGGCGCCATTCATCGTTCTTACATATTATATTAGCTATCTGCAAGCCTGCAATATTAAAACTCTTCGACGGAGAATTCAATGTAACAGAATTGTCGCGGCACTCGTCGCTGACTGAAGCGAACGGTGTGAACGTATATCCCGGCATGACCAGTTCGCAGTGAATCTCGTCACTGATGACCTTGACTCCGTGACGCATGCAAATGTCATTCATCTGTCGCAGTTCGTCGGGAGTCCACACACGACTTGTCGGATTGTGAGGGTTGCAGAGCAGGAAGACGGTTGTCTTCTCCTCGGCGCACTTTGCCTCGAAGTCGTCCCAGTCCATAACGAAAGAGTCGCCGTCACGTTTCAACGATGTCTCAAGTATCTGGCAGCCCTGATTCCTTATCGACGAAAAGAAGCAATTGTATGCCGGGCTCTGTATGAGGACATTCTCTCCCGGCATGGTCAGTGCCTTTATTGCTGCCGATGTGGCTGGCACGACACCGCTGGTGTAGATTATCCAACGGCGGTCGATGTCCCAATTATGTCGGCGATGGAACCAGTTGATTATGGCGTCATAATAGCTGTCGGGTACAAGTTCATAACCGAAGACTCCGTGCGCTACCCTCTCCTGCAGCGCTTTCTGTATAGCCGGAGCTGCCGGAAAGTCCATGTCGGCAACCCACATTGGGATAACGTCGCCGTCCTTGGCTATGTCCCATTTAAGACTGCCGCTGCCCCGTCTGTTTGTTACCTCGTCAAAGGCAAAACCATTTGCGATAGTAATCATAATTTTGAATTATGAATTTTGAATTATCTCAGTGTCATGTCCCTTAGCATACTCATCGTATGTAACGGAGCCAATCTTGTCGGCAACAATGCGACCGGAGACAGGGTTCTTGATGTTTGTGACAGTGCCTTTGATACGGGCGTTGATATTGGTGCAGTCCTCGAAGACACGGTCACAAGCCGGGTCGAAGGTGCAATCCTCAAGAGTCACGTTGTCGGAATAGCAGAGCAACTGCTCACCGCTGAAGTGGCAGCGGACGAACTTGACGTTCTTTGAGTGCCAGGCAAGGTACTCGCCATGTATCTCCGAGTCGTAAACGGTGACGTTGTCGCACTCCCAGAACGAGTCCTTTGTCGTTATCTTGGCATTGTGAACCTCTACGTTCTGGCAGTACTGGAATACATACTTGGCATCGGAAACGAGTCCATCGACATATATATTCTTCGAAAACATGAACGGGTATGTACCCTGGTGGAGCTCAACGTTCTTAATCTTGAGTCCGTCAATGCGCCAGAATGTCTCATCGGCATCATTAATCTTCACGTTCTCCAGGGTCAGGTTCTTCATCTCACGGAAGAGTTTCGGAGCATCGATTACGGTATCCTTCATGACCATATTATTGCTGTACCATATTGCCGAGCGTGAGTTCGTGTCGAAATAGCAGTTGGTTATAAGGCTGTTGTCGACGTGCCACCAAGGATATTTGCCATAGAACTTTGAGTTGTGACATTCTATGTCGTGGCACATCTTGATGGCTGATTCACCGTCAGTGATGGTAATGTTGTCGAGAATTGTATCGTGAATTCCAAAAAGCGGACGCTCGCCGCCGAACTGTTTGTCCTTTATGAGTTCCATAATAATTACCTATAAGTGTTTGATTTGCTATCAGCTGCAAAAGTACAAACATTGTGCCAAAATCCGCTTATCCATTTCTATGATTTATTTACCATTAATGCAGATTATGATTTATTATTATATATAAGGTGGAATGCTCGGGAAAAATGAGTAATTTTGCACTCGATTATTTGAAGGCGAATCGATGAAGATACCACAGGATATATTGCAGAAGGAGCCAGAACAGGTCAGGGAGTTGTTCGTCCATTGGGACGGGATAATGGAGAGTGATGTCGAGTTTTGGCCGTTGCCGGGCGATTTTGATGTTCACACACAGGGTCATTGCGAACGGGTACTGCTCCTTGCATTGAAGATTGGCGCTATGAGGCATCTCAGTGTCAGGCTTATGACTGCGCTTTGCCATGCCGGTATTTTCCATGATTCACGACGGAAGGACAACTATATGGACACGGGACATGGCGACCGGGCTGCCAAATACTACAAGGATTATTGCAGTAAGGGCAACATTGAGTTCATGCCGGAGGCTTATTCTGCCATAAAATTCCATGACCGTGACGACCGACTGGGCGAGGAATTCATCAGGACTGAGGCGCCGAAGTATGCAGGGAAGGAGTCGGATGCTGCGCAAGCCGTTAATGACTGGACTGAGGTTTATCACGATTTCAAGGATGCCGACGCTCTCGACAGACTTCGGCTGGGACCTTGGGCGCTGGATCCCAAGTTTCTCAGGTGTCCGGAGGCAAAGGGACTTATGGACTTCACGCAGAATCTTGTCAACGTAACCATTGACCCGGCAGAGCTTAAGAAGGTTATGGACGCTACCCGGCCGTTCGCCAAGAAATTCTCAAATTAGTTCGAAAATGTTAAACGGAGTATATACGATTCTGTTGCTTTGCATAAGCAACATATTCATGACATTGGCGTGGTACGGTCATCTTCGACTGCAACAGACCGGAGTAAGCAGCAACTGGCCGCTGATAGGAGTCATTGCGTTCTCGTGGGGTATAGCGTTCTTTGAATATTGTTTTCAGGTTCCAGCCAACAGGTTGGGATTCAACGGGAACGGCGGTCCATTCTCATTGGTACAGCTAAAGGTGATTCAGGAGTGCGTGTCTCTGATTGTTTTCACCATAATTGCCAACGTGCTGTTCCAAGGGCAGGCTCTGCATTGGAATCATGCCGCTGCTTTTCTCTGCCTTGTCGCAGCTGTGTACTTTGTGTTTATGAAATAGTTCTCAGACGAAAAGTTCCTTAAGGACATCGAGGCACTTCAGTTCGGGCATGTCGGCAACGTGCAAACGATAGAAGAGAAGTATTATGTCGGTTATATGATTTCGCTGAGTCCGGCTCATCTTGAAGGCACGCATATTGCCATAGTTCATCCTCATAAAGGTACCAATGAATCGGGCTTCGGCAGGTTGAAGGACATCGTGGTGCAAAGGGGCTATTGAGGTAAAACGGGCTTCACGCAAGTCGAAGAGGCAACCTTCATGGTAATCGTCGAGATTCGGCCAAAAGCCGATGAACCGGCTGAGCCTCAGCATGAAGACGAGATGGAAATTGGCATAGCCGCCGATGGCATCATCGAGCCACCGCAGACTGGACTCAACGTATTGATAAAGAGGGTCGTTGCGTTGCTCGTCACGTGTCACATAGGTGAGGAATTCGGCAAGGAACATTGCTATTCCGATCTTCGCTGGCACAACCGGTATGCTTGTGTAGGGCACGGCAATGTTTATATCACGGATATGCTGGAGCGAAGAACGCTGACGGTAGTTGAAGACTATCGACAAAATAGTGAGTGGCTGGAACAGTTGTTTCTTGAGCTTGCCTTTCTGCGTTTTTGGAATTCGGACAATAAAAGAGACACGTCCCATCGATTCGGTGAGCATGTCTACAATGAGTGAAGCATCACCATACTTCACCGAACGCAACACTATAGCCTTGGTTTTTACATCCATTTTACTGTCTAAAATATACGCAAAAGTACAAATTTACAGCCATTTACGAAAATTTATTCCTTAAAATTTGGTCAGTTTCAAGAAAACAAGTACCTTTGCACCCGCAAAATTTTGGCAAACGGGTGAATTAAGACCATGTTCTTGTATATCAAAGTATTGCCAATTTTTAGCAAAACAACCGTTGGTCCCTTCGTCTATCGGTTAGGACGAGAGATTTTCATTCTCTAAAGAGCAGTTCGATTCTGCTAGGGACTACAAAGAAAAGGTTAAAAGGCAGAAAAACAAAAGACTTTATACCTTGAGAAGCCTTGAATATTGAAAATAAAAAATAAAGATACACAATAGAAGATGGCAAATCACAAATCAAATCTCAAGAGAATCCGCCAGGATAAGAGAAAGGCTCTGCATAATAAGTATTATGCAAAGACCATGCGTAATGCAGTGCGCAAACTTCGTGCGCTCACTGACAAGGAAGAAGCTGTTAAGCTGTATCCGTCAGTACAGAAAATGCTTGACAAATTGGCTAAGACCAACATTATTCACAAGAACAAGGCAGCCAATCTGAAGTCTAGCCTGAGCCGTCACATTGCAGCTCTTGGTTAATACTCACTAGCAAGTCACAGTCATAGCAAAAATATAATCGAAGGTCGTGTTCCGTTTCGGAATGCGGCCTTCGTGTGTTTATGGAGTAATGCGTTTATGTTTATGGCGTAATGCGTTTATGTTTATGGCGTAATGGATTTATATACATGCCGAGCCATGTTTCAAGGCTGTATCCGCATTGAGTTGAAAGCACAGAATCACCGTTGCCCCGCACAATCAATTCGGCATTGTTTTTTACATAATTAAACGCATGAAAATTTCTGTAATTCAACTATTTTGTGTATCTTTGCAACTATAATTAGAAACTTAGAAAATGGCAGTAGTAGATAAAGAGGCCGAAGAGAATTATTCGGCGAAAAACATACAAGTCCTTGAAGGCTTGGAGGCAGTGCGCAAACGCCCTGCAATGTACATCGGAGACATTTCCGAAAAGGGTCTCCACCACCTTATCAACGAGACCGTCGATAACTCTATCGATGAGGCAATGGCAGGTTATTGTAACAATATCGAGGTAACACTCGGTGCTGACGGTTCCTGTACTGTTGAAGACGATGGACGTGGAATCCCTGTAGATGAGCACAAGAAACTCCACAAGAGCGCCCTGGAAGTTGTCATGACAGTCCTCCATGCAGGCGGAAAGTTCGACAAGGGCTCATACAAAGTCAGTGGCGGACTCCACGGGGTCGGTGTCAGTTGCGTCAATGCGCTGTCAACACACATGATTTCCCAAGTCTTCCGTGACGGTAAGATTTATCAGCAAGAGTACGAAAAGGGAAAGCCTCTCTACCCTGTGAAGGTCGTCGGCACAACCGACCGCACCGGCACAAGGCAGCAGTTCTGGCCGGATCCAACGATATTTACCACAACAACGTTCAAGTGGGACATCGTCGCCCGTCGTATGCGTGAGCTTGCTTACCTTAACGCAGGTATCAAGATTACCCTCACCGATTTGCGTCCTGACCCAGAAACCGGCAAAACACGCACTGAGGTTTTCCACGCAAAGGACGGACTTAAGGAATTCGTTCGCTACATCGACCGCCACCGCACACACCTGTTCGACGACGTCATCTATCTGAAGACCGAGAAGCAAGGTGTGCCAATCGAGGTAGCCATCATGTACAACACCGACTACAACGAGAACCTTCACTCTTACGTCAATAACATCAACACCATTGAAGGTGGTACTCATGTAACCGGATTCCGTATCGCCCTGACAAGAACTCTTAAGGCTTATGCCGACCATGACCCGCAGATTTCAAAGCAAATCGAGAAGGCAAAGATAGAGATTAGCGGTGAGGACTTCCGCGAAGGACTCACAGCCGTCATCTCAATCAAGGTTGCTGAGCCTCAGTTCGAGGGTCAGACAAAGACAAAACTCGGAAACAGCGAGGTAGCCGGAGCCGTTCAGCAGGCTGTCGGCGAAGCTCTCTCGAACTATCTCGAGGAGCATCCTGACGAGGCAAAGCTCATCTGCAACAAGGTTATCCTTGCCGCCACAGCACGTATCGCAGCCCGTAAGGCACGTGAGAGCGTACAGCGCAAGAGCGTCATGAGCGGCGGCGGACTTCCAGGAAAGCTTGCCGACTGCTCAAACAAAGACCCGAAGCAATGCGAGATATTCCTTGTCGAGGGTGATTCCGCAGGCGGTTCTGCCAAGCAGGGCCGTGACCGCTACACTCAGGCTATCCTCCCACTTCGTGGTAAGATTCTGAACGTTGAGAAGGTTCAGCGCCACCGTGTGTTCGAGGCAGAGTCTGTAATGAACATCATCCAGTCTATCGGTGTCCGCTTCGGCGTTGACGGCGATGACAATTCCTTCGAGGCAAACACCGACAAACTCCGTTATGATAAGATAATCATCATGACCGATGCCGATGTCGATGGCTCTCACATCGACACTCTTATCATGACACTGTTCTTCCGCTACATGCCTAAGGTCATAGAGGAAGGACATCTGTACATTGCAACACCGCCACTCTACAAGTGCACATACAAGAAGATCAGCGAGTACTGCTACACCGACCAGCAGCGTCAGGCATTCCTTGACAAGTACGGCGGTGGAGTCGAAGACGGCAAGACCCTTCACACACAGCGGTACAAAGGACTTGGTGAAATGAACCCGGAGCAGCTCTGGGAGACCACCATGGACCCGAAGACACGTCTTCTGAAGCAGGTCACCATCGACAATGCAGCCGATGCCGACGAGGTATTCTCAATGCTTATGGGCGACGACGTGGAGCCACGCCGCGAGTTCATCGAGGAGAACGCCACCTACGCCAACATCGACGCATAAGGCCTGCGAACGTCTGATACCAGCAAGAACATGAGGCTTTAGCCCCACCTTTGCAAACCTTGACACATAACAATGGGGCAGCCAATGCATTATGGCTGCCCCTTGTCATTTTAAATACATACATTTCGTAACTATAAAACCTGATAAGATCATGAAAAAGATCATTGTTACAGCGGTATTTACTGTGTTGAGTCTATCCGTACTTGCGCAAGTACAAGTGCCACAACATCCAATGCGTCTCTGGTATGACAGTCCAGCGAAGTATTTCGAAGAGAGCCTGCCGATAGGCAACGGCAAGGTAGGAGCACTCATCTATGGAGCTCCGGACAACGACACAATCTATCTGAACGACATAACCTACTGGACAGGAAAGCCCGTTGACCATAACGAAGGCGCAGGACTGTCGAAATGGGTAAACCCTGTACGTGACGCATTGTTCAACGAAGACTACAAGCTCGCCGATTCCTTACAGCATTATCTGCAAGGAAACGAGAGTGCCGATTACCAGCCGGTAGGAACACTTCACCTCATAAGTGCCGACCCGTCGAAAGCAACAGCTTATAAGCGCGTCCTCGACATTGACAGCAGCTTGGTACACATCGACTACACTCAAAGCGGTATAAACTATCACAAAGAATATTTTGCTTCCTATCCTGACAGGCTCATTGCCATCCGTCTCTCAGCCGATAAGCCTGCAAGCATCAACACTAAGGTTATGCTCACGGCACAAGTTCCGCACAGCGTGAAAGCCAGCGAGAACCAGTTGACAATGATTGGTCATGCCATGGGCAATGAGAAAGAGACTATCCACTCATGTACTGTACTCCTGCTGAATACCGACGGGGGCACTACCGAATATGCCGACAGCACCCTGACTATCAAAGGCGCCAACTCGGCAATAATATACATCGTCAACGAAACCAGTTTTGGCGGAGCCAATGCCGACCCGATAAACTCCGGTTCCGACTATATAACGAAGGCAACCGACGAAGCATGGCACACGAAGAACGTAACTTACAACATAATCCGCGACCGCCATATCAAGGATTACAAGCGCTACTTCGACCGTGTCAAATTCTCATTAGGCATACAGCCCTACGATGACAACAAGCCTACTGACCAACTTCTGAAAGCCTACAGCAACCGTACGGAGCAAGCTCTCAAGGATGGATTAACCGACGCAACAGCCAGCAGCCCTGACGATGCCGACGACGCTGCACTCGAGACGCTGTACTTCCAGTATGGACGTTACCTGCTCATCTCCAGTTCGCGCTACCAGAACTCGCCAATGAACCTGCAAGGTCTGTGGACACCATACCTTTATTCACCATGGCATGGCAACTACACAATGAACATCAACCTTGAGGAATGCTACTGGCCAGCCGAAGTTGCCAACCTTTCAGAAATGACGAAGCCTCTCGAAGGATTCCTCAACTCACTGCGCAACAACGGACAATACACCGCACGCAACTTCTACGGCATAGACAAAGGCTGGTGCTGCGGACACAACAGCGACATCTGGGCTAAGACAGCACCGGTAGGCAACGGAAAGCAAGACCCTAAATGGTGCAACTGGAATATGGGCGGCGCATGGGCTGTATCAGCCGTATGGGACCATTACCTCTATTCCCGTGACATCAATTACCTGCGCAAAAAGGCTTACCCGCTCATGAGGACAGCCGCAGAATTCTGTTCAGAGTGGCTTATCGTCAATCCAAAGAACACCAACGAAATGGTTACTGCGCCTAGCACCAGCCCTGAGGCTGAATACATAACCGACAAGGGTTACAAGGGCGCAACATGCTATGGCGGCACTGCCGACCTCGCAATCATCCGCGAACTGTATACCAACGTACTCGACGCTGCGAAGATTCTTAACGACAAGGATGAATTTACGAGGGAGATTGCCGACCAGCTGGCTCACCTTCATCCATATACCGTTGGTAAGAACGGCGACCTCAACGAATGGTACTACGACTGGGACGATGCCGAAATCGACCATCGCCACCAGAGCCATCTGTATGGACTCTACCCTGGTCATACACTTCCAAAGGCTTTATATCCGGCAGCACGCAAGACCCTTGAGATGAAGGGCGACGAAAGCACAGGATGGAGTACCGGATGGCGCATCAATCTTTGGGCACGTCTCGGCGACGGCAACCATGCTTACAAACTCTACCGCATGCTGCTCCGTTATGTTTCGCCACAGGACTACAACGGTCCTGACGCTGTCCATCGCGGTGGCACCTACCCTAATCTCTTCGACGCTCACCCGCCATTCCAGATTGACGGCAACATGGGCGGAACAGCCGGTGTATGCGAAATGCTTATGCAGAGCACACCTGACCAAATCACACTTCTGCCTGCACTACCTTCCGGCTGGAAAGACGGTTCCATCTCAGGACTGCGTGCCCGTGGTCGTTTCGTTGTCAGCATGGTATGGAGGAACGGCAAGGTAACCGACTACACTATCACAAGCCGCGAGCCGCTGACAACTCTCATAAATGTCAATGGTGTCACAAAGAAGTTAAAACTGAAGAAGAAGGACGGAGAATCTATGTTCTCGGCTTCCAACGTTTTCTGATTGAAAATAATTGAAAATAAATACCGTTTCTAACTTGCTGATAATCAGCCGAGTTGAGAAACGGTATTTTTTATGTCCCAATCGGGTATCTTTTACGATGCGATTGGGTATCTTTCACAAATTAAAAGATACCGAATTACAATTAAATCTTATGTCTAAGGAGAAATAAACTTACAAAGGGTATATCCTCTATTGGATATACCCTTGTTTTTTTAGTTGCTCAGCGACCTCACAAAGTTCATCATACCACTCTTTGCCGAAGCGCCGGATAAGCGGTGCTTTCAGGAACTCATAAACATGCAAGCCCAATTCCTTTCCTTTTTCCACGGCAGGTTTGCATATCGCCCACTTATTATAGTTTATGCCGAAAAGATTATTGCCAAAGTCCTTCTCACGGATAGGATAAAGGGCACAGGATATAGGCTTTACGAATTTTGTCTTACCTTTACGGAAAGCACACTCCAACGCACAAAGGCAACAGTTACTTATGGTTGTCCCGTCTTCGTCGGTAATGTCGTCATAACAGGTAAAAACGCAATCACGACCACCGACTATACTTGTCACCAGATCGCCCTCAACATCGGTGTAAGCCACGCCCTGCTTGTCGATTACGCTCTGAGCAGAAGCCGAAAGGTCGCCCCACACGGTATCGAGAGCATCCTCAATAGCCATCGTCTCGTCGAGTGTTACCGGAGCACCGGCATCACCCTCAACGCAGCATTGTCCTTTGCATTTGCTAAGGTCACAGCAAAATTTCTCAGTAAAAATATCGGGCGAGACAAGCACGTTGCCCACTTGAAGAATGTGAAGAGGTTCCATTACCACTTAATAGGTTCTATACCATTGCTCTTAAGATAATCATTGCAACGGGAGAATTGATGATTGCCAAACCAGCCACCGCGGTTAGCCGATAATGGTGACGGGTGGACACTTTCAAGGATACAGTTCTTGCTTTGGTCAATGAGATATTTCTTCGAGCGGGCGAAACCACCCCAAAGCATGTAGACCAAATGTTCACGATGTTCATTGAGCGCACGGATAGCAGCATCAGTAAATGTTTGCCAACCTAGTCGCTGATGGCTGTTAGCCTGATGAGCACGAACGGTAAGTGTTGCGTTGAGCAGTAGAACGCCCTGCTCAGCCCAACGGGTAAGGTCGCCGTTCTTAGGCATCGGTGTGCCGAGGTCCATTTCTATCTCCTTGAAAATATTAATAAGCGAAGGCGGCATCACTACTCCGTCAGGCACAGAGAAGCTTAGTCCCATTGCCTGACCGAGTTCATGATACGGGTCCTGCCCGATGATTACCACCTTTGCTTTATCGAACGGGCAGAGGTTGAACGCATTGAAGATTAGTTTCCCCGGAGGAAAGCACTGATAATTCAAGTACTCTTCACGCACCAGTTTCGTAAGGTCGACAAAATACTGCTTGTCGAACTCAGGTCCCAAGACCTTCTTCCAGGATTCCTCTATCTTTACGTTCATAATGCAAAGCCTCTCCAGGCCTCCCCGAATGGGGAGGATGTTAAATACAATATTAAATGCTTGCGAAAAAATTCTACGCATCAACCAGTCTCCCCAAAGTTTAACCAACTAATCCTGTCTATGTTTAACTAGGTGATTAAACATCCCCTCCAAGCGGAGGGGCTTGGGGAGGCTTTAGTCTGTAATCAGATTCTCACCAGTCATATCGCTTGGCTGCGGCAGTCCCATGATATGCAGGATTGACGGAGCAACATCAGCAAGACGACCGTCCTTGACTGTTGCCGAGTTATTGTCGGTAACATAGATGAACGGAACAGGATTCAGCGAGTGCTGAGTGTTTGGAGTGCCATCGTCATTGATAGCATGGTCAGCATTTCCGTGATCGGCGATGATAAGAGCCTCATAGCCGTTAGCCTTTGCAGCCTCGATAACATCGTGAACGCAGTGGTCGACAGCAACTACAGCCTTTGCGATAGCGTGATAAACACCAGTATGACCAACCATATCGCCATTGGCGAAGTTGACAACAATGAAGTCGTACTGCTGAGTGTTGATAGCACCAACGAGCTTATCCTTTACCTCGAATGCGCTCATCTCTGGCTTGAGGTCGTATGTTGCAACCTTCGGTGAAGCAACAAGGATGCGGTCCTCACCTGGGAACGGCTCTTCACGACCGCCATTGAAGAAGAATGTAACGTGAGCATATTTCTCGGTCTCGGCCGTATGAAGCTGACGCAGACCCTGCTTGCTAAGGTACTCGGCGAGAGTATCCTGAACGTCCTCCTTCGGGAAGAGAACGGTAACGTTCTTGAAGTTAGGGTCGTAAGGAGTCATTGTGAAGTAGTGCAGATCCTTGATAGTGTGCATACCCTCGTCAGGCATATCCTCCTGTGTGAGAACCTGAGTGAGCTCCTTTGCACGGTCGTTACGGAAGTTGATGAAGATAACAGCGTCGCCCTCACCGATTGTTCCGTCAACTGTTGAGTTGTGGATTGGCTTGATGAACTCGTCGGTAACGTCCCCATCATAGCTTTCCTGAACAGCCTGTGCCATATCGGTAGCCTGCTTACCCTTACCATTGACGATAAGGTCGTAACCTTCCTTGATACGGTTCCAACGGTGGTCACGGTCCATAGCATAGAAGCGGCCGATGATTGAGGCGATGTGAGCGCCATTGGCGTCACAAGTCTTTGTCAGGTCTTCGATGAATCCCTTACCGCTGTGCGGGTCGGTGTCACGTCCGTCCATGAAGCAGTGAACATAGACGTTCTTCAGTCCGTATTCCTTGCCAATCTCGACGAGCTTCTTCAGATGCTCGAAGCTAGAGTGTACACCACCGGTAGAAGTCAGACCCATGATGTGGAGTTTCTTCCCGCTTTCCTTAGCATAAGTGTAAGCAGCAACAATGCCTGGGTTCTTCATGATAGAACCGTCTTTGATGGCGTTGTTAATCTTCACCAGGTCCTGGAATACAACACGTCCGGCACCGATGTTCAGGTGACCAACCTCAGAGTTACCCATCTGACCATCAGGCAGTCCGACGTTCTCACCACTAGCTTGCAGCTGTGAGTGTGCCGATACGGCGTTCAAGTAATCCAAATACGGAGTCGGAGTGTTATAGATAACATCTCCACGGCCCTTGTCACCGATTCCCCATCCATCGAGAATCATCAATAGCGCTTTCTTTGCCATAATTGTTTATGTATAAGATGTTTATTTTATGTTTTCTTTCGGCTTGCAAAGGTACAAAAAATGTAGGACATAATTTTGGAAAGCACAATTTATTTAGTAATTTTGCGGAATATAAACAACTATCTTATAACTTAATAATTTTATGCGACACAAAAGAATAGGAATAGCTTTTGCCTCATTGCTATTATCAACTACTATTATGGCACAGAACGCACCACAACTTAATGCTAACAACATTGACGAGGTTCTCAAGGCTATGACACTCGAAGAGAAGGCACAGCTGCTTGTCGGCGATGGCGGAATAGGCTTCGTCGGGAGTGGAGCCATCCTTGGTCATCAGTCACGGCTTGTCGCCGGAGCTGCCGGACAGACCGTCGAATACAAGCGTCTTGGCATCCCGGCAACCGTTCTTTCGGATGGTCCTGCCGGTGTTCACATCGACGCTACACGCCAGGGGACATCACAGACATTCTACGCAACAGGCTTCCCGGTAGGCACCTGCCTAGCCTCAACATGGAATCCGCAACTCGTTTACAAGGTCGGACAGGCTATCGGTAACGAGACCTTGGAATACGGATGCGATGTCGTCCTTGGTCCTGGACTGAATATCCAGCGCAATCCGCTCGGCGGACGTAACTTCGAATACTACAGTGAAGACCCGTTCCTGACCGGAACTATCGGCGCTGCAATGGTCAACGGCGTGCAAAGCGAGGGTGTAGGTACCAGTCCTAAGCACTTCGCCGTCAACTCACAGGAGAGCGACCGCATCCGTGTTGACGAGCGCCTGTCACAGCGTGCACTACGCGAAATCTACCTCCGTGGCTTTGAAAAGGTTGTCCGTGAGGCTCATCCATGGACCATTATGGCATCATACAACCGTATTAACGGAGTATTCTCACAGGACAACTACGACCTCCTGACAACTATTCTCCGCAAGGAATGGGGCTTCAACGGTATCGTCATGACCGACTGGATAGGCAGACGAAACGGGCTCCCGACAGCTTCTGAGGTTCATGCAGGCGACAACCTGCTCATGCCTGGATACCCCGACCAGACTCACGACATCATCAATGGAGTGAAGGACGGCACACTCGACATCAAGGATGTTGACCGCAACGTCCGCGACATGCTCGAATATATCGTCAAGACTCCGGCATTCCGTCATTACAAATACAGCAACAAGCCTGACCTCAAGGCACACGCTGCCATCACCCGACAGACATCTGCCGAGGGAATGGTACTCCTTCAGAACAGGGACAATGTCCTGCCAATACACAATCTTAAGACCGTTGCCCTGTTCGGAGTGAACAGCTACGACTTCCTCAGCGGTGGTCTTGGCTCTGGTGCAGTGAACGTTCCATACGTCGTCGATATGGTTCAGGGACTCAAGAACATTGGCGTGAAGACCACCGGGTCGCTCACCGACATCTATGAGAAGTATGTTCCATACGCAAAGGCAAAGCTTAAAGCCGACAAGAACCCTGAGATGTGGTTCCTCGACCAAGGCGAACCGAAGCTCGACGAGATAGAGATTTCCGACCGACTGATACAACACGAGCTGCCTGAAGCCGATGCAGCAATCATCACTATCGCCCGTCAGGCAGGTGAAGGCATGGACCGTGAGATAAGCGAGTTCAACCTTTCAGACAAAGAGCGCGACATGATTTACCGTGTCAGCGACCTCTTCCACTCTGCAGGGAAGCCTGTCATCGTCGTCATCAACAGTGGTTCATCACTCGAAACATCGAGCTGGCGCGACCGTGTTGACGCCATTCTAGTGGCTTGGCAGCCGGGTGAAGAAGGCGGAAATAGCGTTGCCGACGTGCTCACCGGTAAGGTTTGCCCGTCAGGACACCTCACAGCAACATGGCCAATATCCATCGGTGATGATCCATCGACATACAACTTCCCACGCAAACCGGACTATTACAACCTCACAGACAAGTTCGACAATGGTTTTCTTAAGGGCGTGAACTACACCAATCATGAGGAAGACATATACGTTGGCTACCGTTATTTCGACACATTCAACAAGCCGGTGGCTTATCCTTTCGGCTATGGTTTGAGCTATACCACCTTTGCTTTCAGTGGACTTAAGGCAAAGAAGACTGGCAATAACGTCGTCGTTTCAGTCAATGTAAAGAACACCGGCAAGGTTGCAGGCAAGCAAGTAGCACAGATTTACGTTGCCGCTCCTAAGGGAACTCTGGAGAAACCGGCCAAGGAACTGAAGGCATTTGCGAAGACGAAGGACCTGAAGCCGGGTCAGAGCGAGACTCTCACAATGACAATTCCGGTACGTGAGCTTGCTTCATTCGACGAAGCCAACAGTGAGTGGCTTGCCGAACCAGGCACTTATACATTCTTTGTCGGCGACAATGTTGAGCACATTGCCGATGGCGTTACGGTCAATGTCGACAAATACACGGAAAAGGTGGACAACGTAATGGCTCCGAAAGAGAAGCTTAACCTGCTCCATCAATAAAAAAGAACAATACAATTGTGAAACAAGCAGAAGTAGAATTCCTTCCAAGTGAGTTCACGAGAAAGCTCCGGTTAACGTTTGCCCCGGCAATAAAGGCGGGATTCCCGTCGCCTGCCGAGGCTTACGAAACGGACGCTCTCGACTTCAACAACGATATGATTAAGAACCCTGACACGACTTTCTATGCCCGTGTCAGGGGCGATTCTATGATAGACGCCGGCATCAACGATGGCGACATAGTTGTCGTCGACCGCTCGCCGGAGCCACAAAAAGGTGACATCGTCGTAGCATTCTACAACCGGGAATACACCCTGAAGTACTATGACGACACCCACAAAGACGAGGGATATATAGAGTTGGTACCCGCCAACAGAAGATACCATGCCTTCAGAGTGACTGAAGCCGACGACTTCATGATATGGGGCGTCGTCCTGTACTCCATAAAAGACTGGCACAAAGGACCTCTAAGCAGGACGAAATAAACTGTCTATGGGCAAACAGAGATATTGGGCTTTGGTCGATGTCGACAACTGTTATGTCAGTTGCGAGCGTTCTTTCCGTCCCGACTTGAACGGAAAGCCATGCGTCGTGCTGTCGAATAACGACGGATGTGTCGTCGCCCGGAGCAATGAAGCCAAGAAGATGGGCATAACCGACGGCACGCCTTTCTTCCAACTTGCCCAGCAATTCCCCGGCCAGAAGATTTACGCCTTCTCATCAAACTATGAGCTTTATGCCGACATGACCCGCCGGCTGATGAACATCGTGCGCAACAACTGCGCCGAGTTCCACCGCTATTCCATCGACGAAGGGTTCTGCGTGCTCGACGGAATGGAAAATTTCGACCTCAAGGCATGGGGCGAAGACCTCCACAGCAAGATTCTCCGTGGACTCGGAATGCCCGTAAGCATAGGCATTGCACGCACAAAGACACTTGCAAAGATGGCAAGTAAATATGCCAAACGCTACCCCGGCTACCACCATTGCTGCATGATAGACAATGACACGAAACGCCAGAAAGCCCTGTCGCTGTTTCCCATCGGCGATGTCTGGGGCATCGGACGGCGATGGGCGGAGCGCCTTCTTGCAGCCAATGTCAGGACAGCCCTCGACTTCGCCAGCCTCAGCCGGTCGTTCGTCCACACAGCATTCAATGTCGTTGCCGAGCGCACATGGGCAGAGCTCAACGGTATCGATTGCATACCTATCGACGACATGGACATGGTAACGAAGAAAAGCGTGTGCACATCACGGTCGTTCCCCGACATGCTCACATCCTTTGCCGACATCTCCACCCACGTCGCCAACTATGCCGCACGCTGCGCCCAGAAGCTCCGCAAGCAGCACAGTGTGGCTGGAGCCGTCGGAGTATTCATCGACACAAACCACTTCCGTGAAGACCTTCCGCAATACGGGATGTTCCGGACGATGCAACTGCTTACCCCGACGAACAGCACCCAGACCATAGTGAAGGCGGCAATGGAGTGCCTTCGCCGTACATTCATCCAAGGCTACAAGTACAAACGGGCCGGAGTATTACTCATGGACGCATGTCCCGACACAGCCATACAGACCGACTTCATCGACTTCAACGCCGAGCGTTACGACAAAGAAAGGAAAATCGATTCCGTCGTCGACCGCATAAACCGCCGAAACGGAACCGAGACAGTTGTCCTCGGCTCACAGCAATACACAGCCAAGAACGGTAAAGGCAAAGCAGCCCACTTTGCCGAAGCCATAAAGCGCGACCGCAAGAGTCCGAACTACACAACCCGTTGGTCGGACATCATCGTTGTTTCCTGACGGTTGCGCCACGTCTTTACCACTACAGGTAAAGGCAAATCACACTTCATCCTTACTCTGCTGTCTATGAATATTGTCAACAAGTTCATCGACAGAAATATCCAACAACTTCATTTGCCGTGCCACCTCTGGCAGAATATCACGGAAGAACTCACTCTTCCGCTTCTCCCTGATACGCTCGCGAGCTTCACCACTTACGAAATATCCCAGTCCGCGACGGTTATAGATTACTCCTTCGCGGGCTAGTTCCTCGTAAGCCTTCACAGCCGTATTGGGATTCACGCCGATATTGACAGCATACTCCCGCACCGACGGAATCCTCTCGCCGGGACCGTACCTACCGGCAAGGACATCGTCGGCCAACCGGTCAGCCATCTGCAAATATATCGCTTTATTATCGTTGAATGCCATTGCCTACTTCTTTCTTTTCTGAATATTCGGTCCACTGGCACTGCCTACACCACTAACCTTGACGTTGAACGACTCGGCAGAACCCGTAACATCGACATCTCCCACACCACTGACTTCGCCTGTAATGCTCCCGACATTGCTGACATTGAGCTTCACGTGTCCGGCTCCGGATGTCTCTACTTCTATCTTGTCGGCATCAATAATCTTTCCGGTTACATCCTGTGCGCCTGAGTTATCTATGCTTACCGTCTTAGCTTTCAGAGACTTCATCTTCAAATGGCCGGCACCCGACATCTCAACGTCAAACGCATTATTTATCTCAACACTGTCAAGATTGAATGCACAGGCTCCGCTTGTTACCAGAGTAAGCGAATTAGTCTTGAAGAACCCCTTCTGGTAGAAATTGGCACTGCCTGAAATCTCTACATTTGTCAGAGTCGGAGACTTAATAGTTATTTTTATCTTGTCGGACAAATCATTGCCGGCGAACAAGCGATCGTCATCATTCTTATTGATGGTTAATGTTCCATTCTTATCACTGACCTTTATCTCTGCCATCAGTTTCTCAGGCGCTTCGATGACTACCTCAAAGCTATCAGCCTGTATATAATTGACGGCGGATGCCGGACAGCCGCAATCTATCGACGAGAATGGCTGCACTTTCATTGCCTTGGTATTCATCGGACCCAAATCACCTACAAGCACTACCTTACACGACGCCATTGAAAGCGCTGCAACCACGGCAATCACTATTACATATAATGTATGTTTCATTTTAATCCTTTCTTGATTAATCACTCTTCGTTCTTCATTCTTCGTTCTTCGTTCTTCACTTACAAATTGTGCCAACGGTTGGTAACAATCTGCATTCTGGAGTATATACGGAACGACAACCTGTAGTTGAATACGGAAACGGCAATGATGATTATTGACAAAAAGACATCAAGCACATCCCTGTCGGTGAGTGTAGTAATTGCATAATTGACATTGCCATATATGGCATTGAGCACCAGATAAGCAATACAGAGCCCTGCCATAGTCAGCACGAAAAGGCTGAACCACACGATGATGTTGCTCTTTATCCATGCACGACGGCGGATAATGGTGCCAAGGACAAGCAGTAATGTATGGAAAAAGACGAACAACGCCACGAGAAGGAAGGTGTCGGCAGGACTATAGGAAGTGAAACCAAAATTACGGAACATAGTTACTATGAACGACTGGCAATCGCCTGTAATAACCAGTCCAAGTATAATCTGAAGCACATCGCCGACGGCTATGCCGACAAGGGCTGCAAGTGGAATGAAGACGACCAAATGAATATACCGCACGACGAACTTCTCCAGCTTGCTTGCCGGAATCACGAACTCGGCTATCCGGCTCCGTTTGTCCTGTATGTTGCTGACAATGAATGCCGAGCAGGTGGCAAAATAGGTCACGGCTATGAAGCCGAACACCCCACTCATATTGTCAACGTAAGTGAAGTTGTATTTATGCGTGAAGTACATCTTGGCAAATGCAAGCATATTCGGGATGCTGCACAGCGCAACGAATATAATCACTGCCGCACAGATGGCAGCCACCTGAATGTAGAACTTCCTGTTGGTGAAGATTGTCTCGTCAAGAAGCATTCGCCAAGTGGAGGTCGTCTGGCTGTTTATGTCGTTATTAATGTTGCTCATATTCTATCTGATTAAAAAGATGAACGATATTTCCGTTGTTTTATAAGACGTGAATTTTCAGAGGGATCACTTGTTGATTAACACATAATCGAACAGCAATTCGAGGTTGAGTTGGGTCTCGCCCTCACCTTCATGGCGTCTGGTTATAGCCGACAAGCCCATCGGCGAAGGCTCTGTATACAGCACATCGGGCGACTTAGCCTCATCAACGGTGACATTGCGGAACGCCAGTCTGTCGGTTATACTGCCTACCGACTCATTCAGAAGCACCCGGCTGCGGTCGATAATGATAATATGGTCGAGCATCGTCTCTATGTCGTGCACCTGATGTGTCGATATAATCAGCGTGCGGTCTCCGTCAATATGACTGGCCACAACCTTTCGGAACAATGCCTTCGACGGTATGTCAAGTCCGTTGGTGGGCTCGTCCATAAGCAACAGACGGCAACCGGAAGCCAGTGCGAAGCTCATAGTGACTTTCTTGCGCTGTCCCATCGACAAGGCGTGGAGGTTCTTGATGCAGGTGTCCATGCCGAAATCGGTGAGGCTCTTGCGCAGGACTTCCTCACTGAACCGGGGATAGAACTTGCCATAGTACTTCACATAGTCTTTCAATGAGATGCCCGGCAGGGTGTCCTCTTCGGCAACGAGGTATATATCTTCGAGCATTTCGGGGTCACGTTTGAAGCTTTCGTGCCCGTCAACAGTAACCGTGGAGCCTTTGCCGGGGCGCAGAAGACCGCAAATAAGGTAAAGTAACGTCGACTTGCCCGTGCCGTTCTTTCCCAGCAAACCGTATATATTGCCCTCAGAAATGCTCAGTGAGAAGTCGCTGAACACCTTTCTGCTATTGCCCGGATAGCTGTAGTTGAGATTCTTAATGTCAATCATAATCCAGTTCTTTTTAGTGTATTACTATACTAGTATACTGCAAAAGTAAGCCAATTAAATGTCTTTTGCAAGCAAATCCGCGATTATTTTCACCACAATTCGGTTTTTTAACACCCATTAAGAGAGTTGTCCCGTCGATTATCCAGCCAACATCTATAATAAAAGTGCATGATAATCAACCATTAACCAACCTCTGCTCACAACCTTCCTCCTACCAAGCTGCATTGCAGTAAGCAACCAGATACATTGTTGTTGGTAATCTTTTACGTTGTAATCAGGCATTCCTTACGTTGTAAAATGGAATATATTACATTGTGAAACGGCATCTTTTACGATAGAAATTAAATTAAAAATTAAACAATAATAAATTAAAAATAGATAGAAAACAATTTATTTTCTATACATTTTTAATTTAAAAACAATCGTAAAAGATACCGTTTAACGACGCAAATGGTTATCAATGACAAAATCACAAGCGCTTCCTAACGTTTATTTTATCAAATATATTTGCTTTTATATCCAAATTCCATTACCTTTGTCAGCCCAAAGGACTATTCCCTTTGCCCTATCGGACATTGAAGTACGTTGACGTCATATTGCCATTGCCGCTGGACGGACTGTTCACTTACGGCATTCCCGACACGCTCACAGGGCGCGTCAAGCCCGGCGTGCGCCTGCTCTGTCCGTTGGGAAAGTCGAAGAAATACATCGGGATAGCCGTTACCACCCACGACAAAAAACCGGAATTCGACGTTAAGGACATTGAGGACGTGCTCGACACGACACCTGCCGTGCCGGAGAAACAGCTGCGGCTGTGGCAATGGATAGCCGACTACTATCTCTGCCCTGTCGGCGACGTGTACAAAGCCGCGCTGCCCTCGGGACTGAAAGCGGAGGAAGGATGGCGCCCGAGAACGGAAGTTTTCATCCGTCTGACCGACAAATACCAGACTGACCAGGCCATCCGCATTGCCTTCGACTCACTGAAACGCGCTCCGGGACAGCTCAAGACTCTGAAAACTTATATATCTCTTGCATCGGAAAAGAATGAGACCATAGACGCAGATGACGCCCAGGACGCTTTGCCACGCTATTTTCCTGCTTTCTTGCCATTGACATCGCCGGTGACACGGGAGGAACTGATGAATCAGGCTCATGCCACAGCAGCAAACATAAAAGGGCTCACTGACAAGGGGATTTTACAGACATACAAGAAGGAAGTGGGCAGACTGAACAGCGGAGGCGAGGCTCATCTCGACCGCATGAAGCAGCTCAGCGACGCACAACAGACTGCTTACGATGGCATTCTGGAGCAGTTCGGGGCGCACAATGTTGTCTTGTTGCATGGCGTTACATCGTCGGGTAAGACCGAAATTTACATCCATCTGATAGAGAAAGCTATCAGCGAGCACAAGCAGGTACTGTATCTTTTGCCGGAAATTGCGCTCACCGTTCAGATAATGCAGCGCCTTCAAAATATCTTCGGCGACCGGCTTGGCATTTACCACAGTAAATACAGCGATGCCGAAAGGGTCGAGATTTGGCGGAAACAACTATCGGACAAGCCTTACGATGTCATTCTCGGAGCCCGAAGCGCAGTCTTTCTGCCATTCAAGAACCTGGGACTTGTCATTATCGACGAGGAACATGAGACCAGCTTCAAGCAGCAGGATCCTGCCCCACGCTATCATGCCCGCTCGGCAGCGATAGTGCTGGCGCAGATGTATGGTGCCAAGACGTTGCTCGGAACAGCCACGCCATCGATGGAGTCTTACCATAATGCTGCCACGGGAAAGTACGGCTATGTAAGGCTTTCACATCGATATAAGGACATAGAGTTGCCAAAGGTTGAGGTCGTTGACATAAAGGATTTACGCCGGAGGAAGATGATGAACGGTCCGTTCTCGCCCCGTCTGCTGTCGGCTGTTCGTGAGGCATTGCAAGGCGGACGGCAGGCTATACTCTTCCAGAACCGCCGTGGGTTTGCCCCGATGATAGAATGCCCGGTTTGCGGATGGGTGCCGAAATGTGAGAATTGTGACGTAAGCCTTACTCTCCACCGCCGCCTTAACATATTGACGTGCCATTATTGCGGGTCAACCTACCGTGTTCCTGACAAATGCCCGAACTGTGGAAGCACCGAGATTCGCAGCCGTGGATTCGGAACGGAGAAGATTGAGGACTATATCCGTGACATTTTCCCCGAGGCACGGGTGGCACGAATGGACCTCGACACGACCCGCACGCGGAATGCTTACGAGCGGATAATAAATGATTTCTCACAGGGCAAGACCAATATCCTCATCGGTACGCAGATGGTAACGAAGGGACTGGACTTCGACAACGTGAGTGTCGTCGGCGTGCTCGATGCCGACACCATGCTCAACTATCCTGACTTCAGGGCTTACGAGCATGCCTTCAATATGATTAGTCAAGTGAGCGGACGTGCCGGACGAAAGGGACGCCGCGGACTGGTTATACTGCAAACGAAGAATCCTGACTTGCCGGTAATCCACCAGATAGTAAACAATGATTACCGGGCGTTCTATAAACACCTTATGGCTGAGCGGCGGGCGTTCCACTATCCACCGTTCTATCATCTCATAAACGTATATCTTAAGCATCGTGACGACCATCTGGCCGACTCTGCCGCACTGGAACTTGGCTCCCGTCTCCGTCAGGTCTTCGGCGACCGTGTGCTCGGACCTGACAAGCCTGCCATAGCCCGCATCAAGCTACTATATATCCGCAAGCTTGTCCTCAAGCTAGAGAACGGTCTCGACTACCGCCGTGTCCGCCAGTCGCTCCGTGACATCCAGCACCAGCTTCTACAGTCCCGCCGCTACGGTGCCCTCCAAATCTACTATGATGTAGACCCTGAATAAAAAACATCCGGCATTTCCAAACTTAGAAATGCCGGATGAATTGTTATTTCCTTATCATAACTTTTGTCACTGTTCCGTCGCTATGCCTTATAATATTAAGCCCATTGACTGGATCACTGACACACCTTCCGTCGATTGTGTATATTTTGTCGACTGTCGGAGTATGCCTGTTTGACACAACATTTTCTATTCCGTCGGTCATGTCGGTGAGGTCAACCTTCTCCGAATTGAACACCTTGCATTTGTCGGCAGCATCAGGATTATAATCCCAAACGAATGCTATGACCTGGAGTTGGTCACGGTTGTAATTGCTCTGCAATGGCAACTCACAAGTATATGAGTACTCATCGCCATTCCAATTGATTACGTCTCCCCACGTACTATTGACTTCACGCAATACGTGCTGGTGGATAAAGGCGTTGGAACCCGACTGGTGCTGCGCCTGAATATTGTTCTCAACAAGCATTACACAGACACGCGAAGCGCTCTGGGCGACATCCGGTTTAGAGCATTTGCCACGGACTATGACACGCACAGAGTCGGTAGCGTCATGGACAATCTGTGTCCTGAGGTCGACTGAGACATCGGCACTTTCATTAAGCAGAGAGTCGAGCACGAGTCCAATCTGCTCCTTGCTTTGCGGAAGGAACACTGGCGTCGTCTCATTGACAAGAGCCCTTCGGTCGGTCATCATTGCTGGAGCGTATGATGAATTGGCATTGTAGAACCACAGATAGTCATTCTCAAAGCTCTGAGTGAGCCAGTCAGTTTCGTATCCTACATGAATTCCTACGGCGTTCACTCGGTCTTTGTATTTATCCTCGGCAAGTATCTGCGAAAGCCAGTTGGCTACTCGAGGACAATTGACGCATTTCTCTGTGGTGAATTCTTCGACCAGCACTTTCTTGTTGAAGCTGTAGTTTACGACCTCAAAACGTGCAGGCAGAGCATTGTCGGTTGTGTCAGCATCACCGCCATCGGGTATTGCCGATATTGTCATGTTACGGTATACAGGGTCTGGACTGGCAATATCAGGTGTAATGGAGAACACAGCTGTGTACTCGTCGCCATAGTCCAAAGAGTGTTCGAAGTGCTTTGTTATCGTACCATCGAGTCCGTCAATATTGCAATTGACATCGAATCCATTGATAGAAGCCGGTCCTATATTGCGCACCGATGCCTCAATGTGAAGGGTATCGTTGTTGATAACGAAGGTCGGCTGATAGCTGACAGACTTAAGTTTCATGTCCATCTGGGTCATAGCATTGCCATTGACAAATGCTTCCAAAGCCAGCATGCCCTCAGCTGAGCAGTCTTCCCAAGAACCGGTGCGGTCAGTATAGCAGGCGTAACGGTGCGGATTGCCTATAACGGAAAGACCGTATGCCGATCCGTTTTGATGATAGGCAAAGCCTATGTAAAGTCCGTCAGAGTTGGCTGGAATAGTATAGCTATTGTCGAGTGCAACTGTATTCCACCCTCTGTGGACGGTCTTGACAGCGCCATTAGCCATGTCAGCGCCTGAGAGCTCATGACGTATCCACACACGAAGAGAGTCGATGTGGTTGCGGGAAGCCAGTCCGACATGGAGAGAATCGATATGGCAGCCATTATAGACGGCAAGTTTCTCATTAGGTATGTATATAGCCCCTTGTATCCATTTGTCCGAACCACGTGTCCCGACTGTCGCGTTGGTGTATACTTCACCATCGCAGTAGCCCAGGGCAATTGTCTTTTGCTGTGCATTTCCGACAATAGAGAAAATCAAGAGGAGCGACAGAATCAGGTATATTCTTTTCATTCGATATTAAAGAAATTAAAAAGTCCCTGCAAGTCACAGCTGTTGCTGCAAACTTGCAGGGAGCTTTATTATAATATGTGTGTTTACTTCACGATGAACTTTTTGCCATTGATGATATAGACACCAGCTGGCAGTCCGTCGGTTGTCAATGCGTTCTTGCGAACGAGGACACCACCCAGACTATAGATGTCGTGTGGCTGACCGTCGGCGATAACCTTGTCAATAGCTGTTGTTACTGATGCTGTTGCATCAACAGGGAGTGACTCGCCCTCAGGATAACGGACAGTTACAGAGAAGCTGTGGTTGCCATCCGGCAGAGAGTTAACAGTGAACTCGGTTGTTCCATCAGTATCAGTGTGACCAACGAGTTTACCATCACAATAGATATTATAGCCGAGGATTCGACCGAAGCCAGGAGTGAATGTAGCATCATCAACTCCAAATACTATAGGAAGATTGTCCTTTGACGGAACTGTTACCTCGTGGATAGCAAAGTAGCGGGTACTGTCAGGAACATCGAGGCTTACCTCAACCCACTCGCCTGTCGTCAGGCGGACTGTGTCTTGAAGAACTACGAAGTTCTGGGTCTCAGGATCACCCGTGGTGTAGAGCACCTGATAGTCATTTGGATAATTGGTGTACACGCCACCATTGTCTGTCTTTCCAACATTGTGGACATAGAAGCTGACTGTCTGAGGCTCACCGCTGAGCTGAGGACTGATAAGCCAGTTGTCGCCATAGTAATATGCTGTTCCTTGAACCTCACGAGGTACTGCAGCATACTGAGTGCCGCTATGAGCTTCGAGTGACGGGTTGTGACGCTTATTGTCAGGATCAATGTTCTCAGGGTTGAAGATGATGAATGCGAACGGCTCGCCCTGATGAGGATATGTCAGTCCACCCCAAACAGGACCGGCAGGAGCACCATTTCCATCGATAAGAGTCCAGTCGCCAAAGGCTATTGACCATGGTGAATAACTCTCAAAGTCATCTATTACTCTCTCCTTGGCTGCGGGAGTATTCCATGTAAGCTTAACGCTACCGGTTTGTCCATCAGCCTGGAGATTACCGACTGTTGTACCGTCAGAAACCTTCAAGTCTGTAGTACCGTTAGCTGTGTTGTCGGCATTATTGAGGTCATCCTCATAGTTTACGGTAGCCTTGAAGTCGATCTTGCTTATAGCATTATCATTGACACTGGATGTTGGACGAATGAAATGATATGTACGGACTTCCAGAGGCTGCAATGCAACTGCGTCTGTTGAGTCGGCAACGACTTCGCCATTGCCTGTAAGCAATACCTGATAGTTGGCTACAGGATTATCACCAATGTTCTTGACTGTCACATCGGCATGAGCGATACGACCCTTTGTAATCTTCGGCGATACAGTCATTGATGTGTGAAGGTCATACTCATAGATGTCGCTGACACGGAAATTGTCAAGCAATGTAGAAGCGCCCTGCTCTGAAGTAACGTCGAAACGGACGCATACATAACGCTGGTCTATATAGTCAGCAAGTGAAACTTTGTCCTCGATCCACTTAGATTCACCGGTCTGTTTGCTCAAGTCGATAGTCTTCAAAACATCATAAGTTCCATCGGACTTGCGAGCCTTGACCTCGATTGTCACCTTCTTGCCCGGCTCACCCTTATAGTAGAATGCCAGCTCAGGGTTTACAGCACCCTTAAGAGAGATCTTACCGGATGTGTAAGAAGCTGTACCGTCACGGAAGAACGGCTTGCATTCGAAAGAATAACCACCTTCATCGACAGACTCGTTGCTGAAGTCCATGTCACCACCAACACTACGGAAGATGCTGTTATCGGTGAATGAATCGGCAAACGGAAGAGTATATGGGCGTCCTATCGGATAACGAAGTCCATAGTTGAATGCGGAAATCCAACTGTCATCAGGCTCACCAGCCTTATTGCAGGCTACAACAACATAATACTTTGAGTTTTGGTTGCCTTCGTCCATGTTGTCTGTAGTAACGTCTGCTTCCAAGTTACGTGTTGTTGCTGCCTTTATCAGGCTATCGCCTTTGTATGTATAGATGTTATACCATACACTGTCAGGGCAAACGACACCACCGTTTATGCCGACGCTGTCGACACCTTGCCACTGGAAATGCAGCGTTGTAGCAGTCGGGTCATTGACAACTACGTTCGTTGGAGGATAAGGAATGTCCTCGCCGACATAAAGAGTGCGCTTTACTGAAGGACCATCACCATCGGCATTAGACGCTGTAATAGTATATGTATACTCACCATTAGCACCATCCGGCTCATCAGTACATGTGATAGCTTCGCCCGGTGCTGGGTTGTTTATTTCCTTAACGACCTCATATCCGCGCATGATTGAGATCTTATCGATATTCGTCAGTTGCTTTCCACTGATGGTCTTGTCAGGCGCATTGAACTTAAAGATAGCCTGCTTGTCGCCATTTGGTGCAGAAACAACGCTCAGGTTCTGGACAGAATCTGGCGAGAGCTCTGTTGAAACAGAAGCAATACGAACGGTTTCCAGACGCATCTTGCCTTCCCATTCGCCTGATATATCTTCTATGCCAACGTTGTAATCACCATCAGCAGATACAGTGAATGTCTGGCTCAAAGTGTCACGATTAGAGTACACTTTGGCTGTATCAATCACGAGTTGCTTCATAGCATCGACGTTAGGACCACCACCAATATATGCTTTCAAACTGATGTAATCATCATCAGAGTAACTATAGTTATAGCCTGAAAGTGAAAGGGTATACTTCTTTCCTGCCTGAAGTCTTACAGGCGGAGAGAAGAGCCAGTCGTCATTACCGGAGCTCTGAGGACCTTCCATAACACCATTGTAGCTGATGCTCCATTCCCAAGTATTGCCATCATTGTTGGCATCATACGTTGTCCATAATTCATGGTCACCGTCTTCATCAAAGTCTTCTTCATAAGGAAGAGCCTTGCCGGTACCATAAACAACCGGACCAGATACCGTTCTAGAACTGTGTTTCTGTCCATTGACAGCCTCAACGGCATAGTTGTATTTCGTAACAACGGTCTTTGGCATGTCAACAACATATTCATTGTCAGGAACTCCTTGTGCTACCAATGTCGTATCGGTCTTGGTATACTGGTAAATATCGTAAGTAAGATTACCGAGATAGCCACCATTGATAGTAGATGTAGGTGCTGTCCATGACAAATTTGTCACAGCATCGGCATTGTCGAGATTAGCCTTAAGGTTGGTAACAGGCTTTGGCTCGTCAAAACCAACATAACAAGAAATGCGTGCTTTCTCGCCAAGTCCGGCATTGTTGCCTATAATAACATTGAAAGTCTTGTTGCCTTCTGTTGATGTTACGCTTACACTTTCAGACTTACCCGGCTCCGTTGCTGCCGTTGCAAGGGTATCATGACCAAGTACGACATAATACTTAAGTCCATCGGCAGTAAGATCAGTGTTGCTATAAGTCTTCGTCGGAACAGTGAAAGAGATTGTTCCGGTAGTACTTCCGTTAAGGAATGAAGCCGAAACATCACTTGCCTTACCCGGAGCCGCATCAACAGGGATTGGGTCACCAGCAGCAAGTCCGACGAACTCATTGACCTTATTGAATGCTGCAACCTCCGTAGCAGCACCTGTTGAAGTATCAACAGTATAGAGGATTGACTTACCGTCGCTTGTAATAGCAGCCCAATACATCGTGTTTGTAGCCGGGTCTACACAAGCACTTTGCTTATTGAAGGTACTCTCATCATTCACAGCAATACTTACACCGGTACTTCCGACGAGAGTTTCTTCACCGTTTGTAGTATTGATACGATACAAATTACCGTCACCGCCTATACCGAACAACTGTCCATCATTATCGACAGCCATTGCAGCATAATAACGGGTAACAGGAGCAATGGACGTTCTCTTGAGTGAAGGATACTCGATGGTACCCAACTCACGGGTCTTGTAGTCGGAACAAAGGAACTGACCATAAACGATTCCGGTGTTACGGTCCTGCGCAGAAACCATTGCAATCTTTGTAGGGTCGTCAAGGTCTGTTGTCTTCAGTTCCTTAGTGTCCATGTTGACGGACACCAGTTTCTCACCCATAATCCACTGATAATCGATGTAGCTCAAGTCACCAGCTACACCATAGAACATGTTCTCATAGACGCCACTGCCATAAGAACACTGCAAATCATCGCTTGTCTTTATTTCATTAAGAAGATTAGGTGATGATGTAAGGAAGGAGTAGAGTCCGTAGACTGAATTATTCCAACTCCATCCATCTTGATAGATTAGATTACCAATGAGCGAGGCTGGTCTTGCCGGAGCTCTAAGAATCATGTAAGGACTTGTCGATTGTGCTTTTGCCGGTGTGGAAGGCAATGTTAATCCTCCCACCGCCAAAGCTGCCGCCAAGGCAAAACGTAATGAAATTCTCATAAAAATAGCTTTGTTTTTTGATTGATTATTATATTGTTCTCTTACAAATCAAGCAAATCAGTTTGCCTTTCGTTATCTATTCGGCTGTAAAGGTAACACATTTTCAATACAAATACAAGTAATTTAACAGTTTTCTTTAAAATAAGTTTTTAAAGAAACATTTTGTTACTAATTCGATGGTTAATAGATAAAGGATAGACAATAAACAGAAATCCCCGACCTTGCAGTGAATGAAGGTCGGGGATTTATATTTTTGATGACATGGAAGCTATTGTGGGATTATAGCCGGAATGTCAGTTATTTGTCGGAGCAAATAATGTAAATAAGCAATAAATGATTACTTAACGAGAACCTTGACGGTCTTGCCGTTAGCATACTTAACGATGTTCAGACCCGGCTGAGCCTCAGCGATACGCTGACCGGCAGCATTGTAGCGAGCTACAATCTTGTTGTCAGCCTCTGTTGAAGAGGCAACATTGTTAATACCAGCTGGATCACCGTAAGCATAGATGAAGCTCTTAGCGGCATTGGCTACACCATTCTCATCATAGACAATGGCAATGACATGAACCTTACTCTTGTTGATAGCACCCTTAAGAGGAGACTTTGTTGGCAAAGTAAGAGTATAGGTAGTAGATGTCAGGACACCCTCTGTCAGAGGAGCCAGAGTAGCCTGGTTATGTGTTTTGTCGTATGAGCTGGCAATCAGTACGTCATCGAACGGCCACTTGAATGTAGACTTACCATACTTACCACCACGGCAGAACTGAGCGAGGTTAGGATCATTGTCTACCTGAGAAGCAGTGTAGCGATAATAGCCATTTGCCTGGTTCCAAGAAGAAGCTGAGCCAGTCAGACTATCAGCAACAAGAACGAAGTCAACATTGTAGTTGCCAGATGTCAATGGGTCGATAGTAGCTCTTGCCTCAACAGCTGTAGAGTCACTGTTCCAAACACCCATTACGTCAACACCGAGAACAGGAATATCCTTAAGGCGCTCGTTGAAGTCGTCGGTGATTGATGTATTAGAAGAGCCATAGTAAGGGTCAATAATAGCACCATTACGGTCGAGCATGCATGAAGGAGCACCTTTGAAACCAAGGTCAGCATAGTTGTCATCATACATTGGGTCAGAAGAGTTGTACTGGTGGATACCAATTCCGATGAAGTTGTCAGGATAAGTATCAGCAAGGAGCTTCATTCCGGCAAGTCCACGCGGACACCATTTACAGCCTGTACCTGTGAATTCCTCAACGACAACACCACGCTTGACAATCTTTGAAACAGCAACAATTGTGCCGGCTGCACTAGTATTTGAAGCCTCATTAGCCTCACCATTAACCTTAGTAACGGTAACTGAAGCATCATAAGTACCCGACTCAGCAGGAGCAGCAAACTCAATAGAATCGGTGAATGAACCACCAACTCCCAGTGGATTTGCAAGGTCAACGTGCTTTTCAGCCGAAGTTACACCATTAACGGTTGTAGTGTAGTCGAAGTTGTTGACACTGCTTCCACTGTTAAGGAAGGTAACATTAACCTTTCTGACAGTATTGGTAGCTGCACTAACCTTACCGAAAGTAACTGGTGTGATACCATTTGTTGGGAAATTGTCGCTTTCAACAATCAGCTGAACGGCTGTTGCGCCATTGTCAGAGCCGAAGCTGTACCAGCCTTCACCACTACCACCCTGAGAAGCAGGAATATTGGCATACATATAAAGGATTCTGTCAGTGATCTTAGAATTCAAACCAACAGGATATGTTGTTGAAGATTTCGGAGTAACCTTGTATGAAACCATCAGACCGTCATAATCGGTTGTAGACAGAGTGAACTGCTGGTTAGCCGGCAATGTAACTGTGTTCCAAACGAAGTTATCATAGTTCTCCGAAGATGTACTAGCGATAGTAGTATCCTTAGAAGCCAGTTCTGTCAGACTACCGGTTGTACTATTATAACCATAAACTACCACTCCGTTAGCAGTAGCATTTGGTCCCATAGCGAAACGAACAGCTACAGCCTTTGCACCAGCATACTGAGCATAGTCAGTTGGCTCAAGGAGAGCAGCCGGCTGAAGCTGAGAAGTAGACTGAAGACCTACAGCATTGTCGACATAATCAGTTGTGTAATAACCAACGAGACGCTGGTTTGCAGCAAGATCTGCCTTGCGTGGAGCCTTGTTAGCACGCAGTGTGTTTGTGTTAACAGCAACCGCTTTCTCAAGCTTGCCGCTAAATCTCTGGGCTTGGAAGCCCTGAGCATTGACTGTCAGCGCAAGAACGGCTGCAGCCATAGTAAGTAATGTTTTTCTCATAAACCTATTTGTAAATTAGAAATATGTAAATACTTCATTTTATTATCTTCTTTGCAGTGCCATCAGCATAGCGGACGATATTTACACCCTTCTGCAATTGAGAGAGCTGCTCGCCACGGAGATTGTAGATGGCTGAAACCTTACCGGTGTTCTTGCTGTCGGCATTGACTGAGTTGATACCAGTGGGGTCGGCATAGACAAAGTTGACGGTAATCTTAGGTCCAACACCTGTATCGAAATAGTTTGTCTTGAATCCTACAGTGCGACCAACTGCCGGATTAACCTGAAGGGTGATGGTTGCTGTTCCATGAGATGTAATATCAGTCCACTCCAACAGCATATCATCATTATTTCCTGCTGGTATAATTCCGCCCTTAGCATTGTCCTCACCTATCTTATTATACATATTGCATTGTCCAAGCATACAGAACTGAATCTGTCCTGAAGGAAGATCCTGAATAGTCATGTGTACCCGAGCCGTAGCATCATCAGAAGAAATATTGCGGACATAAAGACCTGACATAATTTGAGCAAAGCCAAAATCATCCTCCTCAGCAACATTGGCTGTGTAGACATCACCATCATGCAGCTGAGTCCAAGTTGTATCGTTACCGTTAATCTCGGCATGGTAGAACTGGAATGTATTGTCAATCTCCTCATTGTCATCCTGAGCCATGGCGGGCATTGAGGAGAGTGCCAGAAGCGCCATGCATAAAGTAAATACTTTCTTCATATTGATCAATATTAGTAATTTATCCTATCAACAAGTAATTTCTCTCAATAAATGATGTTAATCTTCCTGACGTGAAGGCTTAACAATCTTTACCTTAGCAGCCTGGAGCACTCCGCTGTCGTCATAGACAAAAGCTACGAATGAGCAATGGTCGGCAACATAGCTCTCTGGAAGTACGTACTCATAGGCAAACGACTGACTCTGTGTAGCAGGGATAGTAATATCAGAACCCCAATCGCCATTGACGGCAGCACGGAGCACATGGTTATGAACATAAGTACGGTTTACACTTCCGTTAGGCATACTCTGCATTGCAGTAATGCTATCCTCGATGACCCAAAGCTGGAGATGACCACTGACATTATTGTCAAGGGCAAGGACATTACCAACAACCGTTGCCTGACGTGATGTTGAATCGTAATCGGCAGTGAGGTTTATCTCAACGGTAGCCGTGTCCTGCAAAGCCTGTGTAACAGCTGCAGTCCAAGCTGTATAGTCGACAAGTCCATGACGGTTGACCATCCCCACCGGCTGATACTCTGCACCGAAGTGACTGTAATATGTATCACCAAGGTCGGTGGCAAGACCAAGGCTTCTTGCATTACCCTTGAATCCCAGAGGACCGGAGTGGATACCTACGGCAATAACGTTGGAGTCGCCATACTGCTCCTGTAACTGATGAATTACATCATTGGCATTAGGGCAGTTGACACAACGCTGACCGGTGAAGTCTTCCAATAGCACGGCACGGCTGACGTTGGCAGGACGGACGTAGGTGAAGCGCTCGTCCTCGTCGATGGAACTGCAGGAGGCAAGGAAGATAAGTAGAGATAAAGTACAAATCCCCAACAACCCTCCCCCAAGGTGAGGCTTTTGATTACCTGAATTAGCATGCGCGTGAATGCTAAAACCTTTAAGAACTTTATTTATTAAATTAATCCTATTCATGTTAAGCTAACTCTTCAATTTTTCCTCACCATTATTTAGGTAACTAAACATCCTCCCCTTGGGGGAGGCTTGGCGGGGACTTGACTTCTTGGTGTCAGGCTTGTTGGCCTTAGAAGTTATAGTTATACGACAGTGTGAATCCCTTTGTCTCAAGCACGGAGCGGCAGACACCACCAGAGCAGTTGTAGCCTTCCTGCGTGCGGCCCCATCCAAATTGGATTCGGTGAGCACCTATATTATATGTAACGTAAGTCTGCCAATAGTGGGCGTCAGTGCGACCGACATTGTACTGGTCGGACACGGTGAACATCCAGTGTGGCGCAACCGACAGCTCAGCAAGGGCGAATGCCCAGTCGCCGTCATCCTCAGCGGTAGTCAGGTACTGGAGCTCTGTGCGGAGTCGAGTCTGACGGGAGAGATTGAAGAGCAGGTCGGCGATGAAGATGTTTGAGTGGATGATTCCGCCCTCACCCTCAACGACTGTCTTGTTGTATATCTGGTTCATGTACATGAGGTGCATCTTGAAGTCGCGTGTTATGCGCTTGTCGATTTGCACGTCGATGTCCTGATAGTAAGTTCCGCCGCCCCATTTCCAGAATGACGAGCCATAGCCCTTTGTACCGGCACCGGTGTAATAGAGGACAGACGGGACATTAGAAGCGTTTCCCATCTGGATATTACCTGTCGCCAATGGGTTAGCATTGACGACCTCAGCCAGTCCGTGCTCGCTCTGATCGATGCCATGAATATGCGAGAAGTTAATCTTCAGCTGTGTGCCGTACTTTCCGCCGAGGGCAGTGTGCCGCTTGAAGGTGTAACCGAACTGAGCCTGATAAGCCCACTCGCCTGCCGGATGAGTAGCATACGGATATAGGGCTGCAAGAGCGTAGGTCTGGTCCTCTGTGAATGCCGGCATGTGGTTGATCATCGACGATGTACCAGTCATGCTGCGGCGTGAGCGGAATGAGAAGTTGTCAGAGCGCTTAGCCTGCAACAGCACTGACATTCCCCTCCGGCTGTAGGAGCCCGAGAGCATTGCCACATATCCTTTCCTATATATATAGGTATTGTCGAACGACGGATCCTGAGTCTTCTGAGCATACTCAGCAAGGACATTGAACGCGCCCTTCTGGAAGTTCACACGGGCATCCCATGCGTTGACATTTTCAGGAAGGTTCAGCCGGTGGGTAGCGTCGACCATTATCTCATCATCGCTTGCTTTCTCATGCTTGTTGACCCACGAACCGCCAAGGGTAAGGAACGTTCCACTCTCTTCCATGCCTTTGAACCACTGGTCGAGACTGAGTTCCAAGTCGGCACCGCTCACCCATGAGTTGTTGTGAGCCCAATAGCGGCGCTGCTTACCCGAGAGTGCCTTGAAGCGAACTCCACGGAATGGCTTCAATACCAGCCGACCACCAAGTATGGAGTTATCGATACCGAGCGAACGCTCCTCGTAAGTACGGAAGACGAATCCCGAGCCAAACTGGTCGTAGATGTTTCCGAGAGTGAGCTCAGCATTCTTAAGCTTACCTTTTATATAAAAGAATGGCACACCCCATCCCTTGAAGTCGTTTTCGTATCCCGGCAGCGGGTGCTCAAGGTACTCAAAGCGTACACCGGCGTCGATGTACTTGCTCTGCAAGTTGAGGTCGGCGTATGTGTTGGTGCGGAAGTCCTCGTTAGAGCCGTCAGCCTGTTTGCCTGTAGGGACAAGCATGTCGGACTGAATACTACCTGAGACTGTAACCTTGTTTGAGGTTGAGTCAGTCTGGGCGAAGGCTGAGGATGCTACTGTGAGAGCTGCTAAAAGAAATATTTTTTTCATCTAATGTTTTTTTAGGCATATTAGGGGGGCGTAGGCATTATGGGCATAAGAGGCTAAATGGGCATTATGGGCATAATGGGCATAATGGGCATAATGGGCATAATGGGCATAATGGGCATTATAGGCATAATGGGCTGGATGGGCAAGATAAAGAGAGGAGATTACTTGACCAGTTCCTTAACTTTGTCGTAGAGTTCGTTCTCGGCGCCCTCAGTGTAACCGTTGTGCTGATAGACGACCTTGCCATTGCCGTCGCAAACGACGACGAACGGAATCATCTGTCCACCGAACGAACGGCGGAAGTCACTGTTCGGGTCGAGGAGCACGTCATAGTCCCATCCCTTCTGCTCGACCATCGGGCGCACCTTATTAATATTCTGTGCCTGGTCGATGCTGACGGCGAAAATCTTCACGCCGGTGTTCTTCTGCCAGTCCTCATAGACCTCGCTGATAGCGTCGAGTTCACGGTTACACGGTTTGCACCATGTAGCGAAGAAGTCGATGATGAATGGTTTTCCACCATTGTTCAGTGTATCGGTTGTGATGGTCTGACCGTTGATGTCGCGGAGAGTTAGCTTTGGCAGCTGTGCTTGAGCGGTGGCAATAAAACCAAAAAGCATGACAAGCATGCCGGCAAAAATCTTTCTCATGATTATGTTCCTTTCGTGTTCTTTCTAATAACGGCTGCAAAATTACAAAACTTTTAAATATTAGGCAATATTTTTTAGAATTTAATATTGTGTGCGCACAAAAAAATCAAAATATCCACAAGCAAAACTAAAAGAAGGACATTCCTTTTAAGACAGAAGGACAGAAGGACATAATGACAAAGGATGACAGAAAGGTAAAACTTTTTTATTTTACAGTGATTTTTATGGAAAAGAGGGGTATGAATGAATAAATGGCTGATAGTCAATGGCTTTACAAAAGACGGCAAAATGCGTTGTAAATGATGGCTAAATGGGTTGTAAAAGATACCCGATTAGAAGCTAAAAGATACCCGATTAGAGGCTAAAAGGGTATCTTTCAGAAGCTACTTCTTATCATCGACCTCGGTATTGAGTTTCGGGTACTGGATCCGGGTGTGATAGATTGACTTGAGACGCTCGATGAGAACCTGCTTGGCAGTCGTTATGTCACGGAAAGTGATAGGACAGTCGCGGAAGTAGCCCTCGGCTACCTGCTTGTCGATGAGCTTATTGACGAGGTTGCTGATAGATTCCTCGGTAAACTCCTTAAGCGAACGTGACGCAGCCTCAACGGTATCGCTCATCATCAGGATAGCCTGTTCACGGGTGAACGGGTTAGGACCTGGGTAGCGGAACGGTGCCGGGTCGACATCCTCGTCGGGGTGGGCGTTCTTATACTTTATATAGAAGTATTTGGTCAGCCCCTCACCGTGGTGGGTGGCGATGAAGTCCTTGATGACGCGCGGCAGGTTGTATTTGTCGGCAAGTTTCAGTCCCTCGGTGACGTGGCTGATGATGATGGCGGCACTCTCCTTCTCGGTGAGTTTGTCGTGAGGATTGAAGCCAGCCTGATTCTCGGTGAAGAACGCAGGATTGGTCATCTTTCCGATGTCGTGATAGAGCGCACCGGTACGCACGAGCTGGGCTTTCGCCCCGATTTTATTGGCTATCTCAGAGGCAAGGTTGCCGACGGTTATGCTGTGCTGGAATGTTCCCGGAGCGACCTGGCTGAGCTGACGGAGCAACGGGTTGTTGGTGTTCGAGAGCTCGAAGAGTGTGACAGTGGAAACGAATCCGAAGGTCTTCTCGATGACAAGCATAAGCGGATAGGCGAAGAGAAGGAAGAATCCGTTGACGGCAAGATGATAGTACATCGTCGAGTCGAGCTTTGTCAGTGAGTCGGTGAGTATGAGTTGCAATCCCAGATAGACCGCCGACTCGCCGAGGGTTACAAGTATAGCCGTAAGGAATATCTGGCTGCGCTTCGAGAGCTCACGGAGCGAGTAGATGGCTATCAGTCCGCCGACGAGCTGGACGATGATGAACTCATACTGGTATTTTACCGCCAGTGCCGAAACGAGAATCGTGGTGACGTGGGTGATGAATGCCGTTCGCGAGTCCATGAACACACGGATGAATATCGGAGCCATGGCGTAAGGTATGAGGTAGACGCTGAACTTGTTGTAGAGTATCATCAGCGACGTCAAAATAGGGAAAATGACAATCATCACATAGAGCATTGTGATGTTGCGCGGCTTGACGAAATAGTCCTTGCGGAAGAGTGCAAGGTAGAGGGTGAAGAGCACGACAAGAATGGAGACGATGATAATCTGTCCGATGAGGGTACTCGTTATCTCGTTGCTTCCGGCGTTGTGCTGAGCCAGAGCCTTCTCATAGCTGTTGAGCACCCGCACCTTGTAGGCGTCGACGATAGTTCCGTTGTCGATGATGCGCTCGCCCTGCTGGACGAGTCCGCTAGCCGGGGTGACGGTGTTCAGGAGGTCGCTCTCCTCGGCTTCGTTGCGGTCTTTATCGTAGATGAGGTTTGCCTCGATGTATTCGTTGAGGTTGCACGATTGCAGAAGGGTGCGGTTCGGACCGAGCCGCGGGTCCATGAACAAGCGTTCGTAGGCATTGATGGTGGTGAGCATGCTGTCCGTAGGCACTGCCTCAGCCTCCTTGCCGACGACGACACGCAGCGCTGTTTCGCCCTTGCTTTCGAGTTGTGATTCGGCTGTCGGGTCGATAATGCCCTGCTGATAGAGCACATGCAGCCGGGCGGCAATGTAGTTCACCCAGTCGCCCTTAAGTCCCGGAATGCCGTTCTTGAACTGCTCGCGGAAACGGGCTATCTGCCTTTGCTCTACATCGTCCTGATAGTTGAAGTAAGGCTGGTACTGGCGGATTATGGAGTCGCGCTCAGCCTTGATGGCTTCATCGGTCTTGAAGACAGGGAAGTCGAACTGCGCGTTGAGCGTAGGATAGCGCCACACCTGGTCTTCCTCATAGTGGAACGGCTTGTCGAGGCTACGGGGAAGGAACACGATAATGACGGCTATCGTAATGATACTCAGCACGGTACGTGTTGCGATATTGCGCCAGTAGTGGTCCTCTATTTTGTTGAATTTGCTCATGGTTTTCTACATATAATTGTGAATCACTTTGCGAAAATACAAAAAAAACATGTCATACTCAAAAAAAAATAGTAATTTTGCAAAAAATATATTGTCTTATTATCATTTTGTAAAGATGCAAGAAAGAGAAGTAAGGGTGCGCTTCGCCCCAAGTCCAACGGGACCACTGCATATCGGAGGCGTTCGCACAGCTCTGTACAACTACCTTTTTGCCCGTCAGCACGGCGGCAAACTCATATTCCGTATAGAAGATACCGACTCCCACCGGTTTGTTCCGGGAGCCGAGGAATATATCCTTGAAAGTTTCAAGTGGCTTGGCATAAAGTTCGACGAAGGTGTCAGTTTCGGTGGCGACTGCGGTCCTTACCGCCAGAGCGAGCGCCGCGACATCTACAAGAAGTATGTCCGCCAGCTGCTCGACGCGGGCAAGGCTTACTACGCTTTCGACACGCCTGAGGAGCTGCAGAAGAAGCGTGAGGAGGTGAAGAACTTCCAGTATGACGCCCACGACCGCATGACCATGCGCAACTCGCTGACTCTGCCTGCCGACGAGGTGAAGAAGCTCATCGACGACGGCGAACAGTATACTGTCCGCTTCAAGATTGAGCCTGGACAGGAGATTACCGTTCACGACCTTATCCGTGGCGACGTGACGGTGAAGAGCGACATTCTCGACGACAAAGTGCTCTACAAGAGCAGTGACGAGCTGCCGACATATCATTTGGCAAACATCGTCGACGACCATCTGATGGGCATTACCCACGTTATCCGTGGCGAGGAGTGGCTGCCTAGCGCTCCGTTGCATGTGCTGCTCTACCGTGCTTTCGGCTGGGAGGACACTATGCCGCAGTTCGCTCATCTGCCATTGCTGCTCAAGCCGGAAGGCAAGGGCAAGCTGTCGAAGCGTGACGGCGACAGGCTGGGATTCCCTGTATTCCCGCTGGAATGGCACGACCCGAAGACGGGTGAGGTGTCGTCGGGATACCGTGAGAGCGGATACTTCCCTGAGGCTGTGGTCAACTTCCTGGCCCTGCTGGGCTGGAACCCGGGCACGGAGCAGGAGATTTTCTCTCTCGACGAGCTCGTCAAGGCATTCGATATTACGAAGTGCTCGAAGAGCGGCGCCAAGTTCGACTACAAGAAAGGTATTTGGTTCAACCATGAATATATTCTCCGCAAGAGCGACGAGGAGATTGCCGGTCTGTTTGCTCCGATAGTTGCCAACAATGGCGTTGACGCTACTATGGACCAGGTTCGCCAGGTTGTCCACCTGATGAAGGACCGCGTGAACTTCGTCAAGGAGTTGTGGCCTCTGTGCTCGTTCTTCTTCATTGCGCCGACAGAGTACGATGAGAAGACTGTAAAGAAACGCTGGAAGCCGTACAGCAAGGAGCAGATGACTGAGCTTGCTGAGGTTCTCAAGGGCATCGATGACTTCTCGGTTGAGGGTCAGGAGCCGGTTGTAATGAAATGGGTCGAGGACAAGGGCTATAAGCTCGGCGACGTGATGAACGCCTTCCGCCTCGCACTGGTAGGCATCGGCAAGGGTCCGGGCATGTTCGACATCTCGGCATTCCTAGGCAAGGAAGAGACTCTGAAGCGCCTGAAGAAAGCCATTGAGGTGCTGGGGTAAGGGATAGCAAGCCGTTGCAGAGCAACGGCGAACGCAACCATAACAACAGATTACGCAACGATTGAGCGCAATGTACAATATCATAATGAATCTGTATGAGCTGGGCGTTATCATCTACAGCCTCTTCTCCGAAAAGGTGAGGAAGATGTGGAAAGGGGAACGTAGTGCCGTGAGCATACTCCGTGAGAAGGTGGACCCGAATGCGAAGTACATTTGGTTCCATGCTGCCTCATTGGGAGAGTTCGAGCAGGGCCGTCCGCTCATTGAGCAGATTCGGCATGATTGTCCGGAGTATAAGATTCTGCTGACGTTCTTCTCGCCTTCAGGCTATGAGGTGCGGAAGAACTACAAGGGTGCCGACATCGTTACCTACCTGCCGATAGACACGGTAATCAACGCCAGAAGGTTCCTGCGTGCGGTGCGCCCTGTCATGGCGTTCTTCATCAAGTATGAGTTCTGGTACAACTACCTGCATATCCTGAAGCATCGCCATGTGCCGGTTTACAGTGTATCGAGTATTTTCCGTCCGTCACAGGTGTTCTTCCAGTGGTATGGCAGGGAGTACGGGCATGTGCTGAAGTGCTTCACCAGGTTCTATGTACAAAACGACATCAGCCGTGACTTGCTATATAAAATAGGTATAAAGGATGTTGAGGTCGTTGGCGATACCCGTTTCGACCGTGTTATACAGATTCAGCAGGCTGCAAAGGAGCTGCCGATAGTTGAATCGTTCGTCAACGGGAGTCATTCCAAAGGAAAGGAGAGCAATCAGCACTCTAAGCCCAAGGTCTTCGTAGCCGGTAGCTCATGGCCGCCCGACGAGGAGATTTTCATCAATTACTTCAACCGACACAGGAACTGGAAACTGATTATTGCCCCGCACGTTGTCTCGGAGAATCATCTCAAACAGATAATTTCGCTGATAAAGGACAAGAAGGTCGTACGATACACTCAGACCAATGAGGCTGACGCCTCCACGGCTGACGTGCTGATAATCGACTGCTACGGACTCCTGTCGAGCATTTACAGATACGGTCAGGTGTCATACGTCGGCGGAGGATTCGGAGTTGGCATTCACAATGTCCTCGAAGCTGGCGTCTGGGGCATCCCGGTTATCTTCGGACCGAACAACAAACGGTTTGACGAGGCGCAGGGATTGCTTGCCGTCAAGGGCGGATATGAGATAAAGACTGCCGACGACTTCGACAATATTATGTCGCAACTCGACAGCGACCCGCAAATGCTGGAACAGAGCGGACGGTCGGCCGGTGAGTATGTCGGCAAGCTGTCCGGGGCTACAAGGAAGATTCTGTCATCGATAAACTCAAAGGCAAACGAACGTCTTGCCTGACAATAATAAGCAAACGAACGTCTATGAAATATCAGATTACATGTGCGCATTGCAACACCCGGTTCCTTGTCGACGGCAAGGGCGGGCAGACTATCGAGTGTGAATGTCCGGGATGTGGCGGAAAGATGCGCGTCACGCTGCCGAAGTCGGAGAAGCCCGATGACGAGCCGGATAGCGATAACTATCAGACCGGTTACGCTCCACCAGAGAACGGCGACACGGACAACGGTGACAATGGCAACGAGCACAAGTCACATCGTGGACTGGCGCTGGGCTGTCTGCTGTTCGTTGTAGTGATAGCTGCGGCTGTGGTTGCCTTTATGGCACTCAACCACACGACAAAGAAGCCTATCGACGACCCGTACGAATATGTAGAGCCTGACACGACGAGTGCAGACAGTGTCGTCGAGAACACGGTTCCTGAGGAAGTCGATACGGTTGAGGTACATGAGGAGAAGCCGAAGGTGAAGGCTGCGCCAGTTGACACAACATTGGAGAACAGCGCTGAAGCATCTGAGGCTGGCGATGAAGACGCAACGACCGACGAGGCAACGACCGACGCCGGCGACAAATCATCGACAAAGCCGGCTGCTACGGCTAAGGACAAGAGCAGCAAGGATAAGTCGTCGAAAGACAAGAGTTCGAAAACACAAAGTACAAAAGATAATTTAACAACTGAATAATGAAAAAAGCAAAGTATGGTATTCTGACATCGCTGTTGCTTGTTGCGGTGCTGGCATTCGCAATGACATCGTGCGGTGACGATGATGCTGTAGTGAAGGTAAACTTCGATGAGAGTACCATTGAGGGAACTTGGCAGGTTCTGCAAATGGATAGCGTTGAGCTGACGCCTGACAAGAATAGTTCGATGAACCGGACTACATTCCAGTCGGTCAACTACGATAACCGCTATATCGTCTTCAGCAATTCACAAAACAGGTATCAAATCCTTGATGGTGCAGGTACACCTACGCCTGTCGAGCAGGGAACATTCTCACTCGTGAAGAGCTCGTTCCGCATTGATTTGTCGTCAGGAAGACAGCTGCACTGGCTGAGGTCTGATGGCAACAACATGTACCTGGAGGTTTACAACGACAATAACGGTACTCATCGAGCACGCTACACTCTGAAAAAGCGCTCTGACATTACTTTCAGTTTTTCAAACAACTAACTAAAAATAATAACATCAAAATAAATGGGAAAAGTAATTCTGACGGGTGACCGTCCAACAGGAAAACTTCATTTGGGACATTACGTCGGCAGTCTTCGCCGCCGTGTGGAACTGCAGAACAAAGGCGACTTCGACCGTATGTTCGTCTTCATGGCTGACGTTCAGGCTCTGACTGATAATGCCGACAATCCCGACAAGATACGTGAGAACATCGTCGAGGTGGCTCTCGACTACCTTTCTGCCGGTCTTGATCCGACAAAGTGCACTCTGTTCGTTCAGAGCCGCATTCCGGAGCTGGCTGAGCTGACTGTATACCTGATGAATCTTATCAGCGTAAGCCGTGTACAGCGCAACCCGACAGTGAAGACTGAGATAAAGATGCGTAACTTCGAGGCTAACATTCCTCTGGGCTTCTTCTGCTATCCTGTATCACAGGCTGCCGATATATCGCTGTTCAAGGCTACAACAGTGCCTGCCGGTGAAGACCAGGAGCCGATGATTGAGGTGTGCCGTGAGCTTGTTCGCCGCTTCAATCAGGTTTATTCTCCGGTTCTTGTTGAGCCGAACATCATGTTGCCTGAGAACGCAACAGCACGCCGTCTGCCGGGAACTGACGGCAAGGAGAAGATGTCGAAGAGCCTCGGCAACTGTATCTACCTCTCTGACGACAAGGACACTGTATGGCAGAAGGTAAAGAGCATGTATACCGACCCTTCACACCTGAATGTTGCCGACCCAGGACATGTTGAGGGTAATGCGGTATTCACTTACCTTGACGCATTCTCGACCGATCAGGACTTCGCTGACTTCTGGCCTGAATACCAGAATCTCGACGAGCTTAAGGCTGCTTACACTCATGGTGGTGTGGGCGACATGAAGTGCAAGAAGTTGCTCAACAAGGTCATCAACCGCATGCTGGATCCTATCCGTGAGCGTCGTGCCGAGTATGAGAAGGATATTCCTGAGATATTCAATATCCTCAAGAAGGGCTCTGAAGCTGCCCGTGAGGTTGGCGCACAGACCATGGACGAGGTTCGCAAGGCTATGCGCATCGATTACTTTGAAGACGCTGAGCTCATAAAGAATCAGGCTGCAAAGTACGCTAAATAAATAAAAAAACGGCTGACGTAAGGACTTGTTTAAATTTTATTCCTTACGTCAGCCGTTTTTAGTTTTACGACATGAAAATCACATATCCTTAAATAGCTGACATATTATATAATGTCACTACCTCAGAATTAGAAATAATAAGCTATGCCGACCTGCCAAGAGTTGTTGCGGCTCTTGCTCTTAACTGCAGAGCCAGCGACGTCTTGCACAGCCTTGAGAGCTGTTATATCGGCAGTCTTTCCACAAGCGATGTTATAGTTTCCTGTAACCTCAAAGTGCTTTGCTATAGAGAAGCCAAGACCTACGTTTACGCTGAAATTAGACTTCTTCAGGGCGTAGTTGCTAGTGTCTGTCCATTTGTAATTACGGTCGCCGACATTGAATCCGAACTGTGGACCGGCGTGGAAGTTAAGACTAGCCAGACTGCCAAGTCCGATTCCATAACGAAGGTTGATAGGAACATTAATGCTCTGCTGCTTTACCTTGACTTTCTCGTCTAGCTCGTTTTCAACCTTTGCCGAACGATAATCATAGAGTGCTGATACATCAACGCCAAGACCCGTTACAGGAAGGCTTATCTTAACGGTAGGACCGATATACCAACCAGCTTGATTGGATTTATCGAATACTTCACTGCTAAGGTGCATATCGGTAACATTGAGACCTCCCTTGAGACCGAACTTGACTTGTGCGTTTGCCGGAGCAGCAAACAGCAAGCCTGCGGCAAGGAGAGTTAGAGTAAAAATTTTCTTCATATAAATTCAGTAAGTTATAAAATAGTTACATTCTTTAATCACTTCAACGATGTAGGGGATACCTAAGCGAAGCGCATGGTCTCCCGAAAAACCAGAAGTACATAATTCCTCGTAAAACCAGAAGCGCATGGTCTCCCGAATATTTTCTGTACGGGAAGCCATGCGCTTCGCTTAGGTCTCCCCTACTAAAAGGAAAGGCTTGTCTAGTGACGTTGTCTCCTGACGGTTACACGAGCTCCGCCACCGACAGAACCACTGCCACCGGAACGGCGTGTGCGACGGACTTTTGTACCGCTATCGCCGCCACCGGAGCGACGGTTACGACGACTCTTCTTAACCTTTTTGCCGTCGTTCTGCTGAGCATTGGCAATGCTGTCAAGCGAGTCTTTCTTTTCCTGATCTCCGTATATGTTCTTTTCGAAGTCAGCTATCTCCTGCTCTATCTTCTTCTGTTCCTTGGTCAAAGCAGAGTCAGTAGTGCAGTATTGGGCAAGCGTACGACCAAGCATATTCGTAGTCTTGTATATCTTTCCCTTGTATTGGTTTGTCGTGAAATAGTCGTCGATACTCATCGTGGCAGCATTGTTGATGTCACTAGTCATGATTATCTGCTTGCTTAGGAACGGTGCTATATCAGAATAACGAACCCAGAAAAGTGGATATTTTGTCTCAGCTCCGCTGCCGAAATCTCCAAAGTCGTCCTCACGATACATTATCGGGCAGAGGGCAATAACCTGACGATGGAATGTTGACGTTCCCTGGTCGTAGTAATCACTCTCCTTTAAGTAGTAACCTTTGACCTCACGCGAAGGTATGTCGCTGTTATCGATGCGAACCTGCCTGCCGTTACGCTCATAATAAATATGATAGTTGTCAAGGAACTGCAATGGCTTGATGCGTGCGCTGTCGGAGAATACTTCGTTTCCATCCAAACGATACTCGTAAGCCTTGACTCTACCGCTCATAATGAGTTTAAAGAGGTAGGTAAAGAGGTTCATCTGACTGCCTATAGGCTCAACAGGATAGTAGAGTCCGGCATTGGCGTCATCAGTTAGGTTCAGCTCACGGTAGATGTCACGACGCCAGACTACATCAGAAGGCATCTCGGCAGCGACAGGGAATTCTATCTGCTGACGGATGGTAACGTTGTCGGCATTGCTCTTAGGCTTCTGTTCTTGCTGCGCACGGCGTCGTGCCGGCTGAGCTGAAACAGAAATAGCAAGTAGTGTTAGCCCTATAATAAGAAAGACTTTTTTCATATTTTATTTCCCAACAAGCATCCCCCAAGGGGAGGGTGTTTAATTACTTATTTATTTACTACAAATCTATCATATCAATTTACCCACCTTTCAGTCTTATTTAGGGGTCTAAACATCCTCCCCTTGGGGGAGGCTTGGTGGGGAATTGCACCGTCCTACCTCACAATTATCTCCATTGCTCCCGGCAATCTTCTCGTCAGATTATCCGGACCGATGGCACTTATATTGGTTATGTAGACACGATGGTTGCGAGCCAAATGACGGAACTGCTCCTTCTGAGCCGCTGAGAAGTTGGCACCGCTTGAAGCGATTGGAACAGCATTACCCATATTATCGTGGAACACAGCTGTGAAGTTAAGCACACGGAATGGAATATCCAGCAATCCATCGTCGATAGCCGCATGAATGCTGCTTGCTCCAAGGAGTGAGCCTTTACCAAGTACACCTCCTTTGAATCGGTCGGATCCTACAGCAATATAAGCTGTTGGATCTGGCAACTTGCGTACACGGAATGCATAATCGCCAACTGTACGTCCCTTAGCTGTTACATGAAGCGTCATTGGCTGTCCGATAGCTGACGGACGAGCGATATAATGTCCCGGACTTGTCTGACGGAGTGAACCGCCCGTTGCAGAAGCTGTAATCTGACCAGGACCGGCATTCGGAATACTGATACTTACCGGGTTGTCGAATCCTGCATAAAGCACATTCATCAAGTCGGCAGCAACTGTTCCTGCCTCAGGGGTTGGTTCGGCAATATAGTTGTCAGGCTTTGAGCCAGGGATCACGAAGTAATCCTGCTTGAAGTCACGACGAAGGACATTACCTGCAACATCACGCATAAGGATGTAACCGCTTATAGAGTGTTGACCGGCACCGGTAGCTTTAACTGAATATGTATTGCCTTGAATCTTCTGACCATTGACATAAACCTCTGGACGCTGGGTTGTATCGACAGCTGCCATGAACATATCTGCCGTGAACGTTTCACCAGGATAAAGACGAACTTGGTTTGGAACAACGAATGCCTTAAGCTCATTGACACGAACATCCTTAAGACCTACATTAGCAACAAGGGTGTGGAGGACTTCACCTTCGGCGTAACGCACATCGCTCTGCAACTTAGACAGTAACGTCACAGCGGCAGCTGTAGGCATTGCCTCGAACATGTATTCCTCCCATGATTTGCCAAGGCTGTTCTTTGGCACTTGTGTTGAGAGGTTACTTGCTATAATCTTACGCTGTACCGGATCAGTGACAAACTTCAGGATGTTCTGACGATAGGTATTTATTGCCTTATACAGCTTCTTACCCTGACCGGAAGTTGGTGAGAGCATAACCTGTTCGGCGGCCTCAAGGTCGTCCTTGTTCTTTATGTTCAGTGGATTGCCATCATCGCCGTCAGCCTCTTTAACTATCATGACCTTAAGATCCTGTGCATAGTTATAGAGGGAATCGCTGGAATTCTTCACAGCCGTCGCCATCTCAAACCACTCACGAACTTTCTCCGGATTATTCTTCATCATGTCTGACAGTTCGCCGTAGATGATGTTATTCTCCGTTGAAGAGTTCTTCGTTGTGCGGTTAAGACTCTCCTCTACGATGGAGAATCCGTTTAGCACCTCAGTGGATATATTGAGAGCAAGCATAGCCATGAGGACGACGTACATGAGATTAATCATCTTCTGGCGAGGACTGACTTTCCTTTTTATGATTGCCATTCGGTATTGTTTTATTTCTTAGTTCAAGCTTTTGACTTGTTGTAACTGGAATCTAAATTAAGCCTGCTGTGACGGCTGGCTTGGAGACGGAGCAGAAGCAGGTGCTGAAGGAGCTACTCCAGGAGCAGCGACACGCATATTAACTGTCATTGCCTCTATCATGCGGGTATAAATCTCATTCAGGCGGGCTATCTGTCCTGCCATCTTATGAGTCTGCTCATTTATCTGATCGATTGTACCAACCTGCTGGCTGGCGCCCTTAAGCTGTAGCTCGTAAATCTTCGCGATGCCGGTAAGAGTACGGTTGAGGTTCTCCATTTCCTCGGAATCGCGTGTCAAGCGCTCGCTCTGCTCGCCGACCTTGCCGAGAAGCTCTGTAAGGTTCTTCAATGCATCGACATACTTTTCCTGAGCTTCCACCATCTCCGGTGTAGCTGTCTGAGAGCTTGCTATAACCTCGCTCTGCTGTTTGATTGCAGCTGCAAGAGCCTCAGAAGCGCTTGCTGACTGAGCGGCAGGAGTTGAACCCGCAGATGGCTGAGCTGCATTAGTTGCAGATGGCTGAGCCGCATTAGTTGCAGATGGCTGAGCTGCATTAGTTGCAGATGGCTGGACAGAACCTTGAGACGCAGATTGCTGAGCAACACTTTCTGCAGTCTGCTGACCTGAAGCCGCTGATACACGTTCGCCACCCGGGTAAGCTGTTGACGCAACCTTCGGTCCGGCAAATTCTTCCTGCTCCTCTTCTGTATCATTCTCGTGCACATTGTCGTAAGTAACCTTACCTGTTTCCAAGTACTCCTCAGTGACTCGAGTAGGAATCTTCTTACCATCATCCGTCTTATCGAACGGACGGTCGAAAGCCGAGATGAAGAACACGCATACTTCTGTACCCATACCGATGAACAACATGATGTTGGCACCCGGCAGGTGGGTTAACTTAAAAAGGGTTCCGAGGATAACGATAGATGCTCCCCAGCTATAAGCATAGTTAAGGAACGTCTGTCCCGGAACACTATCCATCCACTTTTGCAGACGATAGATTATGTTGTATTTACTGTATTCTGACATTACTTAAATGAAAGATTGAAAGAATGAAATAATGATATATTCTTTAATAACTGTATTCCTATTATGAATAATTGTATTCCTATTACGCTTAACGCTTACGTGACTTCTTATTAGCCTTACGGCTCTGCTTTGCTGCTTCACTCGAAGAACTTGCCAAGCTACGGACACAGCGGAAGCCAATATAAGAGCGCGGCTGGTTCTGATACTCCCATGTACGCCATGCACTGCGGATATAGCTTTCAGGATCTTTCCAGCTACCGCCACGGACACTCTTCTTCTTCAAACGATAAGGATCTTCCTTTGCAGCATTATAAGAAAGTTCAGGATTGAGGTCGTTCATGGCATCTACACCCGCTTCGGTGTAAACCGTACTTGTCCATTCTGCCACGTTACCAGCCATATCGTACAGACCATTACTATTGGCTGAGTAAATGCCGACCCTACTGGTTATCAAGTTTCCATCCTTGGTATAGTTTCCTCTGTCCGGCTTAAAGTTGGCATAGAAACATCCGTTGCCATTCTTCACATCCTGATTCTCCCATGGGAACTCATCCTGGTTCTTTCCACGTGCTGCATACTCCCACTCAGCCTCAGTCGGCAGACGGTAGCGCTGAACATATCGTGCCTCACGGCCAAGTCCCTTAAGAAGATAATCAGTACGCCAAGCGCAGAATGCGTTAGCCTGTTCCCAGGTCACACCGACTACTGGATAATCATTGTAAGTCGGATTGCTGAAATAGTTGCGAAGGTATACTTCATTGTCAGAATTACGGAAGTCGTTCACCCAACACGTTGTATCAGGATAGACATTGACAATATACGTATTAAGGAAATCCCACGGACCTGACAGCGGACGGTTAATAGTTTCACGGTGGATATTGCCTTCATCATCGACGTATGCAGTATCCTTTGAAATCATTACCTGCTCATCAGGGTTGACAGGAATATCAGTATTGAGGTTGCGCTCTTCAGGATTCAGACGATTACGGCGAAGGGCTGCAGCTGTATAATCATATATCTCATAACGGTAGTTGAGCTGCTTGGCATCAAGCATCTTCTCGCCGGTTACTGGATTAGTGACATAAAGACTCTCAAAGGCACGCTGCTCGTCTTCATTCGGTTTTCGCGGCAAAGCCTTACGCCAGTTAATATGAGGAGTTACAGGGTCGCCGTTCTTATCCTCTGTTATCATGTAAGTCTCGTCACCGCCATAAGAAGGATCGGCAAGACGTGTACGCAGGATAGAATCACGTACCCAAAGGACGAACTGCTTATATTCAGAGTTAGTAACCTCAGTTTGATCCATCCAGAAGCCATCAACCGAAATATCCTTCCTCGGAGTCTGCTTACCCCAAAGGCTGTCGGTTTTATCCAGACCCATCTTTAAGAACCCACGTTTCACGAGAGTCATTCCGTAAGGTGTTGGTTCCTTGAAGCTTCTTCCGCTTCCCACGCCGGTGACCTCACCACCACGTCCTGACGACGCAGAACGTCCGGCAAAGCAACTGCTAAGAAGTCCTATTACCATTATACTCAGGCAAAATGATAATATATGTTTTCTCATTCTCATATTCTATATGTCAACTTTCGAATTTAAGAGTTCAATGTTTAAAGTTCAATGCCTAAAGGAATCTGACACTCTTATGCTTGTTGCGTCCCTTTTTCTGTAGGTTTATATCAGTCTGATAGCTAACAAACAACTCATGGCTTCCATTGCCAGGGTTAATTGCCGAAGTATAGACCTCATAGCTATAACCTATATTAATTCCATGGAAACTGCCACCTATCAGCGCCGTCACCGAATTGGTAGGGCTGTAGGATACGCCTCCATAGAGCATTTTCTTGTCATTCTTATACACCACACGGGCAGTAATGTCACCACGCCAACTCACTCCGTCGTAACGTACTAAAGTTGATGTAGGTATAGATATTAACGGATTTCTAAGTTTTATATTGTATCCTGCCGTTAAATAATATGAAGGATCAACCTTAAATTCATTAGTCTCACCAAGGTCAATCTGCGGAGCAGTTATATGCTGGACAGACGCACCGGCATACCAATTCTTATGAGTATAATAGAGACCGAAGCCAAGGTCCAGACTATTTCCGCTAACCTCAGATGAAGGGAGAGCCGGGTCATTAGAATCCTCAACATCCAGTTTGCTTCCATCGAATTTCTCCATCAGCAATCCAGCCTGTATTCCGGCAGCCAGGCGACCGCCAAACAATTTGAACCGGAATGCATATTGACCAGCTATTCGCTGATGAGTGAACAGACCGATCTTATCATTAAGCATTGAAAGACCGACGCCATGATAACTTTTAAGAAAGTACAGCGGCATGTCAGCCCCTACATAAAACGTGTTAGGATTATGTTCAAAACCCGCAAAGTCGAGCGCGTAAGCACCGACAACGTTAAGAACATTCTCCTTTCCGACAGATGCCGGATTGAACGAAGGCTCCATAGAGAAGTAATGACTGTATGACGGGTCGTATTGCGCCCTGACCACATTAACGGTCAGCAGCAACAATGCAGTTATGATGATTATACGTCTAAACACGTGTAAATAACGGATTTTTATTTAGTTTATTGTTTATCAAAAACAAAAAAGGTCGCCCAAACCAAAAGTAAGGGCGACCAAATGCCTAATTTCAAAGCAGAGTATAACTTTCCATAACACTGAAAGCTGCCTGCTTAAAAAGTAAAATATCAATATTCATCCTCATTCCAAAGGAAGTCATCCTTTGAAGGATAGTCAGGCCATATATCTTCGATGCTCTCGTAGACATCGCCCTCGTCCTCTATCTCCTGCAAGTTCTCTAATACTTCTGCCGGTGCACCCGAACGAACGGCATAGTCGATAAGCTCGTCCTTTGTTGCAGGCCATGGTGCATCTTCAAGCTTTGAAGCAAGTTCAAGTGTCCAATACATAGTCTTAAATTTTTACATTACTATTAATTTGGGCGCAAAGATAATATATTTTATTTTATTTACAAGAAAATGCTAAAGTTTTTTCTTCGTTATTATCAATAAAGTTTAAAACTCTAAAAGTTGACAATATAATTCTGCTTGTATTTCTTATGGTCGAAGAAGATGATGCCGCAATAATACAAGTCGAATGTAATACCAGTACGCTCATCAGCAATTAGCTCATTCCAGTAAGCCTCTGTTTCCTTATTCTTCTTTATCCTCTGAATAATAAACAAAGACTTACGGGAAACATGATTCATCAATTCGTCAACAACTTTCCGATAATCACCTTTAAGCGAAACACGGGCAACATCTATTGTAGGGTTTTCCTCAAGAAGATTATTTATCTTATTCATCCCCTTATCATCAGCCGATATTTGAACAACATTACATGACTTGCAGCCAGCCTTGAAATAACTCCTGTAAGCAGTAGTACTCGAACCGTAATCAACTACAAGATTCGGTTGACAATAATTAGCTACACGGAAATAGAGCCTGCAAAGCTTACGGGCAAACTTATTGATACCGTATACCTCATGATTCAAGTGAGTATATTCGTAATAAGGATAATGCTCGTTTATAACATAGCGAATGAACCTGTAAGCCCACGGCGACTGAACACCATAGCCACGGGAATACTTCATGCGTCTAAGCCAAACGCGAGCTCTTCTAATCTTATAGAACATCGGTATAAGGAATTCTTATTTTTGTCGTTTATATAAATAATGTAACTATAATATAACGAGAATTTTCACAATTTATTGCCTGACATTAAACCGCCAGGACACAAATACCCGTATAATAGATTTAGTCGTAATCACAAAGCCCCATAAACAGAAAAAGCCCCAGAGTCAGACTCTGAGGCTTTCCTTCTAAAGAAGGCGGCTTCCTACTCTCCCGCATTGCATTGCAGTACCATCGGCGTAAGTGGGCTTAACTTCTCTGTTCGGAATGGG
>Ga0256406_1000483_pt1 | contig 72448 bp, 58 predicted proteins | sample RumenRJG_03DNA_FD_185986 | JGI IMG/M metagenome (GOLD analysis project Ga0256406, IMG submission 185986) | Bovine rumen microbial communities from Lethbridge, Alberta, Canada - RJG_03 | ecosystem: Host-associated > Mammals > Digestive system > Stomach > Rumen | place: Canada: Alberta | collected... | reverse complement strand
TTTTCTCAATCGGTACGACGTCCTGATACATCCAGGCGGCCACGGAGTCGTCCCGGATGTAGTCGACATGGAAATGGCCGAAATACCATTTCTTATAGGTCATCAGCTCTTCCAGGCCGCTCAGGAGTTGTGATGTCTTGCAGCCATCAATCCATTGGCTCATGTCCGCGACTTGGTCGACAAAGCGGGCCGGCGCCGTATGGGTGATGACGTAATCGACGGTGAAATCGTGGGCCGTCAGGTTTTTGGCGGCATTGTCGAAGTTTTCGGCCGACGCCTCTTCCTGGGGCCACCAGGATACACCAGGCCAGCGTTGCACCTTGTCCGTCGACTTGGCCCCACCGAAGGTGAAGAAGGTCTGGTCTTCAAGGGTGAAGACTTCGCCGCGCAGCAGGTGATAGAGATTGGGCCGCAGTTCGTGGACCCGGCCGCCGGACCAGCTTTTCACCGGATAGCGGCAGAGCTGGTCAAAGTTCTCATGGTTCCCGTCGACGAACAGGACCGTATACGGCAGCTGGGCCAGCCATTCCAGCCACTTGTAATCTGTTTCATCCGATTCCCCGACCCAGGGAATCCCGAAATCGCCGCAAACGATGACATAATCCTCGGGCGTCATATGAATCCCGCGCTGGGCCAATGCATCCCTACCCAGCCTTTCCGGATTGGCATGAATGTCGCCGGTAACATAAATCATAAGAACACCTCCTCAATATAAAATAAAAGAGAGCAAGCCCAAAAACTCGCTCTCTTCTTATTTTGGCACCCTTTGTCTAAATAAAAGCAGATCAGGATTTCAACTCTCGACCCATTCACATACACGGATTGCAAGGTGGCCGCCTGCTCCTTTAGGGCCTGTTGTACGATATTTCAACCCACTCATATACACGGATTGCAAGGCGTCGAAGCGACGCAGAAACGATTCTGGTACGTATTTCAACCCACTCATATACACGGATTGCAAGATGTTTGCAAAACGAGAAGGGCACACAATACAAGATTTCAACCCACTCATATACACGGATTGCAAGCAGCACCGAGCTGGCGTTACTATTTTGATTGGCTTATTTCAACCCACTCATATACACGGATTGCAAGCCGGTTTGTATTGACCGCGCTGGCGCCAATCGGCGAATTTCAACCCACTCATATACACGGATTGCAAGGGGGGGGGAACTCTAGTACCCATCTTATTCCGGTCTTTGGTTTTTGCGAACCTCATTGAAGAGTGTTACCAGAGTGGAGTCCTCTGGCAAGCTTCGCACAAATTGGGTGAGTTGCTGGACTTATTTTTTGCCAGGCTTTTGCCGAGCGGTACCGGTGATTTCGGCATCGGCCCTTCTCAGCTTAGGGAAAAGCAAACGAACCCAATTATGGTATGTACCCTATCCTTTGACGGGGCGTTTTTTTATTTCAACTCGTTCACGGTGAGTTGCTGGACTTATTTTTTGCCAGGCTTTTGCCGAGCGGTACCGGTGATTTCGACGCCGGCCCTTCTCGGCTTAGGGAAAAGCAAACGAACCCAATTAGGTGCCATTGATGTACATTGCGGTACATCGATTACAGGTATTATTATAGGACACTTTTGCTTTGTTGTCAATAAAATAATGCATATAAAACCAAATGAATTTTTATTATCGCGACCTTGATTCCTCTTTTTAAGCTATGAATTTATCTATGAAAAATGGCGTTATTTAGCCATTTTTCTATTATACACATACACATGTGTATGTGTATGTGTAGTTTCGTGTTAATCACATTTTAGAATATTTATTCTTTTTTTGATGAATAGCAAACATGGCATTGGAATTATTATATGTAGAAGCAGGCCGCAAAATCCGCAGCCTGCTTCCAGGAATTGATTACGTACTTAACGTATTACCGAATTCTTTTCTGAGGTTAGCTTTCCCACGTTCGTAAATGTTCCGGGCAGCGTTTTCGTCATCATCTACGATGGTATCGGCCCCATAGCCGCAGTTCTGGCAGACGAAGCGATGTTCATTCTGCAAGCGGTTGGCTTTTTCTACATGACCACATACGGGGCAGGTTATGCTGGTATCGTGGGGAGAGCATGTATAGATCCATTGGCCGGACAATGCCGCAAAATAGGTCAGCATGTCTTCCAGATGCCTATACGGCCAGTTGTTGGGCCGTTTTTCATCTTTAAAGGTAAGGTCTTCTAAAACGAAAACGGTTCCCGCTGGTTCCTGGCCTACGATTTCTCGCGCGATTTTGATATTGGCGGTAAGCGCTTGCTCGCCTTTATCCTGGGATGACGAAGAACCGCAATCCAGCAAATATTCTTTTCTAGAATACCGCTTGGCATTTCCTGGTGTATACGTAGTGGCAATATTAATGATGCCTCTATCAACCCCGACAACGCGAGATACTTGTTCGAGAGATGTTATTTCCGGCTTCCTAAAGGCGATTCTCATCATCCACGTACCATGTTTGTACTCAAGGAAAGCCATCTTTGACTTCCAGGAACTCGGCGGTAAGGGAATGCCAGCGGGCAATGAGAATTTCACCGTTACCTTTTTGCCAATACGGAGTACACAGGTAAAAGAATCCGCGTCATTATCTGCCTGAAAATGGATATCGTACGAACGTCCTGGAATGAGCCGAACAGAAAGGTGTCGAGAATGCTCAAGGTTAAATTCCTTGTGCTGGTTCTTCGCTTGCCGATATGCTGACATCACGGTAGCTAATGGGTATTGGCCATACTTTATACGAAGTTTAAAACGTTGGTTCAGCCGGTAGCTTATCTGGTGACTGATTCTTTTTACCTGATTTATACTCTTATCTTCTTCTGAATGGATTTCCCCCTTATTTCTGTATTCCCAGTATTGTTTTTCGAACACGGCGATATCTATATTCCTTTCTTCAAAAAATTTCACAATATCCAGGCAGGCATCCCGGTATGTATCCTGCGTATGTTGCAACAGGTCCATGGCTGTCTGGTCTGGATGCAGGAGAATTGGTAAATGAAAATAGGAAGAGCTAGGATTGTCCTGTCTGGTATACGTATTGGTTGTTGTCATGTGAACCCACTCCTTTGTTTAACACCACAATGGTTTGCTTTTTGCGCAAAATGAAAAAACGGACCTGGGCCAGAGGCAGGGGCAGCTTGCTGTACATTTTACCCTTGCCGGCGGCACAGGTCCGTTTAGAATGACGCGCGAAAAAGCACCTTAGGTTAGGTCACATTTTCGTTAGGACTTATCATGGCTTTTTACTTCATACTCAATAACCATAAAAAAATTTATGAAGCTTACCCATAAAGTAATACAGTAATAAAACTCCCAAAAGCAGCATTACGCCAGCCAATACATAATCAGTGAGTGTCATGGATTTCATGAATGCCCGTATAGCTTGGAAGGTCTGGGTAGTGGGGATGAAATAGGCTGTCATCCAAAGACTGTAAAGTAGCAAGCCTGTCAAGAGGAAGCTCCAGCGCATGGAAAATCCTTTACCTTGACGGCTCCGGTTATATCTATCTTTCCATGCCTTGGTCTCGGCTTTTCTTTGCGTTATTTCTCGTTGAAGAGAGATAGTGCTTTCGCTGATGAGCTCCAGGTCGTGATTCAGGTCGTCTTTCTCCTGACGAAGCTGTTCTTTCTCTTTCTCCAGTTCCTGGATTTCGGCTGTTTGTCTTTCTACCTTGTTCTGGAGTTCCGCGATCAGGCGTTGACGAGCTGATTCTTCCGCTTGTGCGGACGGTGGCTGGTATTTCATGTGAGGACACCTCCTTTTCTGTCATCATCGAAGTTTGAGCTGCAATTTGTAAGGCTTCCTGGGTTGACGCTTCTTGATGCTGTTTTCGCCAGGAAGAAACGGTTTGCGCAATGGATTGCGTAAGCGATTTCCAGAACGACGCCTTTTCAGTTTTAGTTGATTCTTCTTGCAGCTTCTTCAAGGCTTGGACATTCTTTGCGTTTTCAGCGAAATGGGCTTCCAAAGAGTCCTTGGAGCAGGGGATTTTCAAAGTCTTTTCAAAATTACTATCTCTTACCTTATGTCCTTCGGCATCAGCAAAAGTAATGTGCTTCCGCTTGTCTGTCCAAGTGACCTGGATCCCCTTTTCATCCATCAGCCGGACGAAGTCTGTCCGGCTTACGGATTGGCTTTGACATGCTGAGATGGCATCGGCCATCTCGAGGTAATAACTCTGATATTGGCCTGCTAAGGCCTTTGACAAGGCTTGCTGCTTAGGCATAGTCCAAGCGGTGATATCCGGCCCTTTTTCGGGCACTGAAAGTCCCTGGGTCCGCGATAGGGTATTACAGCGCTCTTTCAGATCCGCCAGGTCCTGCTTGGACCATTGCAGCTTATAACCCGTTTCAGCATGGACGGAGTTGACGACGATATGGGCGTGGATGTGCTTCCGGTCCTGGTGCACAGCGATGAGGGCCTGATAGCCTTGCAGTGCCGGCGTTTCCATCACGAGACGCTGTGCGTTTTCCAGCACCTGCTCTGGCGTAATGGTTTCCCCTGGCGGGAACGAATAGATGAAATGCTTGTACTGCCGACCGTTCGTTTTATGAAACAGTTCCTTGGTCAGCATCATGTCGTCATAAGCGTTTTGTGGGTCGCAATCAATGCCGGCCATCAAATGCTCTTCCGTCTTCTTTGGCTGTGTTACGTAATTAATGATACGTTTCAAAGATGCTCCTGATTGAGCTGCCTTAATGATTGCCACAGCTGACTCAGCTCCTTCCGCATAGCGACGATTTCAACATACGCTGGATGCTTCCCCTGGTTACAGCTGCGGGCCATCTGATTCAAGTTATTGCCAACGCGCCGAATTTCTGGAAGCAGAGATTGCAGCCCGTAATTATTGATAATAGGTATCGACAAAAGAGCATGAAGAACGAAATCTCTTTGCGACCTTCCCGATTCCTTGATGCGTTTTTGGACTGCCTGTTTCTCTTCGGCAGTCATGCGGATGGACAGGCCGTAAGGCCGGGTCCGCTTACCTTTAACCATAGGACAAACCTCCTTATCAGGTATTGGGGGCCGGGGTTCGAAGGGGCAGCGCCCCTCGCAAGTTCTATTTGACCAGCCCGTGGCTGGCCAAATAGGGAACTTGCAAAATACCCCCACGCCGTCAGAAAAAAAATACACAGAAATCCCCGGACTGCCGACGACCGATGACGATAAAGCAGGCCGAGGAAATCTAAAACCACCGCTCCTCCGTGGCGTGGGGGAGTCATTTTCGATCAATTACTCTTTTTTTCCTCTACAGAATCGAAAAACTGAGGATTCCGCAGAATCTTATCTAGATAAGCCGTAGCATTGGTCTTGGCGTGTTTCTGAGCATAGTCATGTGCATTTTGAAGCTGAATCTCAGTTGAGTTACGTATGTGAGGCAGTTTTATTAATTGATTTACGTGCTCTTTGGTTATCCCGAATCCCATTAACAGCTCAACTAAGTGGGTGATATGATACCTGTCGTTCAGTTGCGCTTGTGTGTCAGCTACGACTCCTTCATGGTGGTCACTAGGTACACCATTCGGTTTATCATCAGGTAGGGAAATTGCCTTCCCTGTCGGTTGACATACAGGTGAACCGAATGGTTCCACTCTCGTATTCGCAGCGGAACCATTGGTGGAACCATTCATCGTGTCATTGAGCCAGACTAATGAGTCCTCGTGGGTATCAGGATATGTTCCCACCGGGTAACGGTCATTCCGTGCTACAGGAGTTACGCTTGGCGACATACTGTCTCCAGATTGCACCACATGATACCGCCTTCCTGGTTGCCATTCCAATTGCGCCAGTTCTGTCTGGCAGGTTGTCTCAACGAACCGATCCCGGCGCACAGAATTGTGCACAGGCCAGTCCAGAATGACGACCACCCCGCTGGGAAACTGGTACATATAGCCGGTTTTCAAAAGGACTTTCAAATCTTTTTCTGGGACGTCGATAGACCGGAGCAGACGTCGGGGAGACGGAATGAATCCCCGATCATCAGCCCTCATGCCCAAATCATAATATAGTAGTCTTGCCGATCGCGGCAAACTCAGAAACGAGTCTGAGTCCACCACTTTCAAAGCAAAGGTGCGTTTAGTTCTCAATGTTATTCCCCCTTCCAGTTTGCACTATTTAATATCGATTCGTTTTAATAATAACCCCATTTTTTCGTTCAAAGCCGGGTGAGCCTCATTTTGCGTAATCTGACGAAGTGCTTCTATTGATTCCTGCCGGTCTTGATACTGACTTACAATTAGATTATACGTTTCGCGGAATTGAGCGCGTAGGGTAAGCCAATCGCTCTTATTGGCAGAGCAAATATTGAGCCAGCCAATCCGTCGAACCGTCTCCTCAGCATACTTATCTTTAATCTGAGGATGTCCACTATGTCCCACATGACGCACTTCGCGGACTACTTCCGCCAAAGCAGTGGACCAGTCAGGGCTAAATGAGTGGTCGGCCATGTTCTGATAGGTCTTTGCTTCGCGCCTTATTTCGGCGATTGACGGGACAAAAGTAAGTTTGTTTATGAGTTTTTGCACCGTTGGCTTTAAAATATAAGGCGGTATATTTTTCAATTGCTTGACGTAGAACATGAATCTCTCCGTATTAAATCCAGAGCCATAAGCCAACAAAAGAGGAGTCAGCGCTTTAGCAATATCTTCTTCAGTCCAGCTCATTGTGTATCACCTCCTTATTGCATTGGGCCAGTGTAGCTTGAAAGATTGTCCTTGCATCGCCGGAGGAATGAGTTGATTGATATGGAACCCCAGTATACTTTGAGGCATAGCGCTCCCATTGGCGCACGGCCGCAGTCCAGTCCTTTATATTGTGCCATCCCCTTGCTGTGTAGTAATCGAAGAACTCATCAGCATCCAGGGTGTTGCCCCGTTCCTGGCAATACATCCTAATGGACTGGGGATCGGGAGGTATTTGGTTTGGCGCACACATAGTCTGTATTTCTACTTCAGGCTCACTCTTTTCAGTCTCGTTAATCTCAGGATCATTAGGGAGCATCCGAGTCCCACCTGTTGGGTCTACTCTGAGACATGGCAAAGCCCCTGCCGACTCATCTGATGCCCCAGACTTGGGACACGTATAGGACAATTCTGAGCCAACGACGGGCGTACAAACATATAACTGATTAGGTTTGCCGAGGCCTTGTCGTTCTGCTTCCAGTAAGCCGGCATCTTTTAAATGTCGAAAAATCCGATATACAGTCTTCCTCGATACACCTAACAGTTCGGAGAGGCGATCTGCCGAAAAATAAATGTACAGTTCCCGACGCGCATTGACCCAGCCATTCTTTCGGGACAGCTGCAATCGATCACTGAGTATTGCGTAGACGACCCTGTCGTCGTTCGTAAGTTGGGTATATTCTGACGTCAGTAAGGCTTTGGGGATTTGGTAATATCGATATTTAATCGAATCGTCGTAACTATAACGATGTCCCATTGTATTGCATCATCCTTTCTTGGTTTGCCAAAAAAGCAAAAAACTGATAAGATGATGGTAGCGAAAAGTGTCCTAAGCATTAGTCGCTATCATCTGAATCGGATTGTGTTGCAGCACAGTCCGATTTTTTGTTGCCGGAATTGGTTATTAGCCCGGCTAGTGTATCTGCGGCTTTAGCGTCATTCTCGCTGAGGACATGAGCATAGACCTTGAGCAGCATCGTCGCGTTGGCGTGACCCAGGCGCTGGGCACATGTCTTGATATCGACGCCAGCTTGCAGCATCAACGTTGCCGCCGTGTGGCGCAGAGAGTGAAGGGTACAGCCCGTCGGCAAGTCCGCGGCCTTGCACATGGCCGCCCAGTGGCGGCAGCGGAAATTGTCGGGATGGACAAAGGCGCCAAAAGCATTGGTCAGGACGAGCCGGTTGGGGTTCCGGAACTGGTTGCCTAATAGGCTTGCATATGCTTGCTGATAGTGACGCCAATCATTGAGCACTTGCATCGTTGTGTGATCCAGACTGATAGTACGTATTGACGTCTGGGTCTTTGGCGTCCCCAAGTAGTAGCCCTTATTCGAGTTGTACTGCTCTTGGTAGCGGATACTGAGCGTATCTGTTCCCACGCAAGGCCATGTCAACCCTAGCAGTTCTCCGCGACGCATTCCGGTGACCAACGCCAATCGGATTAGGACCGCATAGCATCTCAAAAGATAGAGTTGACCAGGGTCGGCTGTCGTCTTATCGATGTAGTATGTTCCCTTTTCGGCGACGGCCAGGAGCCTTTGTGCTTGCGCTGGAGAGAGGAATACCTTTTCCTTGCGGATGAGCCTTGGCGGCTTTGTTGCCTTGACTGGATTAGTCTTTAGGAGACCGGCATCTTTCGCTGAATCAAGGCAAGTAATCAGCGTGCTACGGATGCTGCGGACAGTGCTTGTTGACAGCGGTCCGCCATTCTGCCGGCCATGATCGAGTAAGTCCATGAGCATTGATTGACACATCAGAGGTGTCAGCGTCGCCAGCGGCCTTTTTTGCATTTCGACCGGCACATAAGCCAGCATCCGACGATAGTAATCGATAGTATTGTCCTTCACAACGTTATCGACGTACACAGCCAGCCATTTTTGAATCCACTCTCTTAGCGTCATATCCGGGGCGACAGTGATGTCCAGTTTGGCGATGCGTTGCTCCAGCGCCGCTCTCGTCTTGGCCGCGACGGCTCGGCGATGCTTTTTACCGTCTGACATGGTCTGCCAAAACTGGAAAATCCAGCGGTTCCGCTTTCGATCATGGATGATGGTGCCAGTTCCCTTTGCTCGGTTAGCCATTGCGGCTCACCTTGATGGGCCCGTAAAGAAAGTCTTCGACATAGGACGCCGGAATCAGGGGTTTTTCGCCAAAGCGTTTTGCCGGAATCTTGCCTGTTTTAATCTGGTAGTAGATGCTTTGCTTACTCACGCACCCGGTTAGGAGCTGATAAAGCTCATCAACGGTATAGTACAGCCGTTTGTTTGATTCGTTTTTAGTCATAGTACGTTTCCTCCTTTGTGTGATATAATGTATTAACAGTAATAATTCTATAATTTTTGTTGAGAATTATCATCTGTAATTATATTATAAGATGATAATAATCATCTGTCAAGGAGGGATTGGATGAATTCTGCGATTTTTTCCAAAAGGTTAAAGTTACTTCGTTTGACTCATAAATTAAAAAGTAATACACTTGGCCCACTTATAGGTTCACCTGGAAAGGGTTCAATAAGTAGACTAGAAAATGCTAAAAATAATCCAGGTTTTATCCCTTTAACGGGACTCGCTGAGTTTTTTGCCATTGATTTGGAATGGCTTGTAGGGCGGGTTAACAAACCATATCGCGAAGAAATTATATCTTATGAAGAAAAAAATCTCTTTCCTATATATGCTAATATAGAAAAAAAATCAGTTGAAATTCTTCCTTATCAAAATTTATTATCCTTGCCAGAAGACTATGTCGATTTGACTCTTAGAAAAAAAACGTATTCGTTGGCATTAAGGGCCGATATTATTTTTCTTTCACGATATTTAAAATATATAGTTGAAGATGATCCTAGTGTTTTAGAATTATCAGAGTATTTACCGCTTATTTTAAGACCACAATCAGAGAATAAATCCGAAGGCAAACGTGCTCTGCTTATTGGTGAAACTGCCCGAGCCAAACTATTGACTTCCCTTGATGAATCGTCATATCTAAAATGTTATTCTTTGTTGTATTCTATTTTTTATGTTAAAAAATTAGCGCCTATAGACCAACAAATTCCGGTATTTAATATTATGGTATCTAAAGAACAATGACATAAAAAAACAGCGAAAATACATCTCCGCATGAGATGATTTTCGCTGTTTTTTGCAAAAGCTATACTATTAGCTATACAATTCACATTATGGAAAAATAAAAATAACCACGCGGCTCATAAACCGCGTGGTTATCAGATTCTTTATGGTGGAGATAAGGAGGATCGAACTCCTGACCTCTTGCATGCCATGCAAGCGCTCTCCCAGCTGAGCTATACCCCCATGTGTTTGGTACGAAAAATATTATAGCATGAACTATGGATTATTGTCAAGTTTCAAAGACCTTTTTCTTATTCAAGAAATTCCCATAATATGTTGACACCGTCGACTGTATTGTTTACCTTGAATTTGCAAATTGCATATATTATACTAAAAGAGGTCTGAATATGAATCTTGGGGGAGCTCCCTGGATTTGTTATATAGTAATATTAACGACCAACATGCGAGGGAGTTCGTGTGCCGGACTGAGAGGGTGCCAGAGACGCCGACCGTTATGTGGGAATCATAGTCCCTTTTTGTCGCATGGACTGGTTGTACGGAGAGGGACGCAGGGACCTCTCTTTTTTTGTATGGCTGTAATGTGTATTATTATATTGTTGTGAGGAGTCGATGATGATGAAAAAATGGCAAGTCTTGATATCTGCACTGCTTATGAGTTGTGTGTTCCTGTCTGGTTGTGGCAGCAGCGATACGCAGAAGAGCGGATCGAAAGAGGTAGAAGAATTAAAAATTGCCGTATCTCCTTATCAGGATGCTGATACCATCCAGACGAAAACGGAACCGCTGGGGAAGATGATTCAGGAAAAAATGAAGGAAAAAGGATACAATATCAAGAAAGTAACTATCAATGTCGGTACCTCTTATAATGCTGTCGGGGAAGCGCTGAGTTCGGGCAGTGCCGATATGGGTTTCATTTCCGGCGCTACGTATGTCATGTATGACAACGATGTTGATGTACTGTTGACGGCTCTACGCCAGGGCATTGACAAGGATACGACAGATTTGTCTGTTTGGAATAACGGCACACCGGAAGCGTTCAAGAAGGATTTGGTAAAGTATTATCGATCGGCAATCGTTGTCGGGCCCAGTGCCAAAGGGCAGGCGCTTCTTGCCAAGGTAAAACGGGGGGAAAAGCCAACATGGGATGAATTGAATGACTTGACCTGGGGCGTCATGAGTCCGGCATCTGCTTCGGGGTATCTGTATCCGTCATTGTGGTTGAAGGATTATTATGGTAAGAAGATTTCTGATCTGTCCCATGTCGTACAGTCTGATTCATATACGACTTTGACAGCGCGCCTGGCATCGGGACAGGTAGATGTCATCGTGGCTTATTCACATATCCGCGCCCATATGGCCAAAAACTGGCAGGAAAAATTTGGCGGTACGGCGGATATCTGGTCTCAGACCGGCGTCATTGGCGTAACGGATAAGATTTATAATGATACGGTCAGTGTCAGCAAGACCAGCAAGGTCATGCAGGATGAAAATTTCCGCCAGGCTCTGGGCGAATCGCTCATTGAAATCGGAAAGACCGATGAAGGTTTGAAGGTATTACAGACACTGGGTCATAAAGGATATGACTGGGCACAGAGTTCGGATTATGATGGCGAACGAAAAGTTCAAAAAGAATTGAAATAATGATGTGAAAAGGGGAAGAATCATGGCTATGCTGGAATTAAAACACATCTGCCAGTCATATAAGAAAGGAAAGCCTGTCCTGCGTGATATATCTTTTACGATTCCGGCCGGACAGTTCGTATCGGTCATTGGTCCCAGCGGTGCCGGTAAGACAACGCTGCTTCGCCTGTTCAATCATATGGTATGTCCTGATTCAGGAGAAGTCTGGATTGACGAAGTTCGATTCGATACGCTGAAAAGCCGGAAGCGACGAACTATTCAACAGCGGGTCGGCATGATTTTCCAAGATTTCTGTCTTGTCGATACGTGTACGTGTTTGCAGAATGTGCTCAATGGCTGCTTGGCCCGGATTCCGCTCTGGCGGGCCCTGTCAGGTTTCTTCCCTCGGGTGGAAAAAGAAAAAGCGCTGGCGGCATTGGAAGCTGTGGGAATGGAAGAATACCGCCAGACGCTGGCTCATGCCCTGAGTGGAGGACAGAAACAGCGTGTAGCTATTGCCCGGACGCTGATGCAGGATGCTACGATTCTCCTGGCCGATGAACCGGTCGCCTCGCTGGACCCGCTAACAGCCCGGCAGGTATTAGAGCTCATGTGCAGGCTGCAAAAAGAACAGGGCCTTACCGTCGTCATGAACAGCCATAACGTGGAACAGGCACGGACCTGGTCGGACCGGATTATCGGGTTGAAAGATGGACGGATATTTTTTGACGGGGCCCCGGCAGACTGGACAGAAGACCGGCTGCAGGCCTTGTATGGGAGGCAGACATCATGAGGTATTCCTTGCGCCGTACGGTCATGGTGCTGCTGTTTCTGGCATTAACTATCCTCTGCGGGGAAAGTGCCGGCGTGTCTTTATCACTCTTATTGCGGCGAGGTGTGCGTTTCTTCGATATTGCCGGAGCCATGATACCTCCGGATATGTCCTATGGCCGAATCGTACTGGCACCACTTTGGGCCACAGTGCAGATGTCCCTGGCCGGTACAGGCATCGGAGCTGTGCTGGGATTGGTGGGGGGCTCCTTTGCCAGTGCCTATCTCAATCCTCATGCCTGGCTGCGTGTTCCGTTCAAGGCAGTCATCCATCTCATCCGTACTATCCCGGCTCTGATCCTGGCACTTTTGTGCACCTTTCTCGTCGGTTTGGGAACGCTGGCAGGGACACTGGCCCTGAGCATATATACGACAGCGGTCATGGCCCGTATGGGTTATGAAGATATGGAAAATGCTGACCAGAAGGCAGCCAAAGCGCTGGAAGCGGCGGGATGCGGCCGTCTGCGGGCGTTCATTCGCACTATCCTTCCGGTGGTGCTGGCAGGATATCTGATTAATGTATTGTATATGCTGGAAGCCAATGTGCGTCATGCGGCTATCCTTGGCTACGTCGGGGCCGGTGGTATCGGCCTGTTACTGAATGAAAGGCTGGCCTGGCGCGAATACAGTGAAGTTGGCATGATTCTATTACTGTTATATGGGGTTGTCATATTGACCGAAGGAGTCAGTGAATGGCTGCGCCAGGTCCTTTCTGGTAAAAGACATTTATCCCGGACAGAAAAGACGGTATTGGGACTAGTATTGGCCGGGTTATTTCTTTCCTCTTTTCAGACGCTGGTTCTGCCAGATACAGATGGGAAGGGAATGGCAGCCGCTGCGGCTATGGTACAGGGAATCATTCATCCCGACTGGTCTATGATATGTTCTTTAGCTCATGATGGCGTTCCCTGGTTATTATATGAAACATTTTGCATTGCTTTTCTGGGTACACTAGGGGGAACGGTCATTGCTGCCTGGTTTTCCTTTACCGCTAGTTTCCGGCTCTTTCCTGCACCAGCAGCACTGGCTTCCCGGCTGATATTGTTGCTCATCCGCACTGTTCCCGTCTTTGTATATGGCTTGATGTGGATTCGCGTTACCGGTCCTGGGCCTTTTGCCGGTGTGCTGACACTGACTCTGTGCAGTGTGGGCCTCCTGGCCAAGCGGTTCCTCATCGCTATCGACGATATTCATCTGGAGCCGTACCGCGCATGCCGGGTCATGGGGATTTCTGCCGTGCGATCTATCCGTTGGGCTGTCCTGCCCCAATTGGGACCTCGTTACGGAGCGGCTATCCTGTACCGGTTAGATATCAATCTGCGTGATGCTGCCATCCTGGGGCTGGTCGGTGCCGGTGGCATCGGTACCCCGCTGATTTTGGCGATGATGCATTATGAATGGGCCGCTGCCGGAGCCTTGTTATGGGGGATAGTAGGAATGGTGACGGTCGTTGAAATATTTTCGGAATGGCTGCGTAAAAAACAACGAATCAACAACATGTCATAATGAATCCATCTTGTCATCATAAAGAATACGATAACCACGCGGTTCATGAGCCGCGTGGTTATTTTTTTACGGCCTGCGTTCATTTTCATCGCCTCTATGCGATACCGTAGGGGACGCCCAAAGGACGTACCGCTGTGAATCCTGTACATAGCCGGAATTTATGACAGATGGCACATGGTCGTAATACAATCATGAAATTGACGCGGCGAAGCCGTATCGGAATCCGAGTCTTGACGATGATTGAGGGTTGACGGTATAATAGATATGTGAAAAGGGGTCTTGCCGCGGGACGGTCGGCCTTCATGAATTGCTACAGGAGTAGCCGCTCAAGATAGGAGTCGCGGGCGGCTCTTTTTTTGTTTTGTCGTCAGTATGCCAGGAAGGGCAGGATTGTATAGATGGGTAGTATTAAAGTACAGAAATTGAGTAAGTCTTTTGGAGTGCATACGGTATTCCATGATGTGAGTTTTGAAATCCGCCGGGGCGAACGGATTGGCCTCATCGGGGCCAACGGGGCCGGGAAGTCGACGCTGCTCAAGTGCCTCATGGGCGAAGAGGACTACGACAACGGGGCCTTTGTCGTTTCGGAAGGTGAATCCATCGGCTATTTGCAGCAGGATATCACCTACGCCGACGATGTGACCTTGCGCCAGACGATTACCGAGGCCTGGCAGGACGTCATGAAGCTGGAAAAGGATTTGAAGGCTGTCGAAAAGGCCATGCAGGCCCATCCCGATGATGAAGGCTTGATGAACCGCTATGCCCGCATGCAGGAACGGTTCGAGTGGCTCGGCGGCTATGAATACGAATCGATGTCGCGGAAAATCGTCCAGGGCCTGGGCTTTTCGGAAGCCGACATGGACCGGCCGGTCCAGAGCTTTTCTGGCGGCCAGAAGACGCGCATCAATCTGGCCAAGGCCCTCGTCCGCCGGCCGGATTATTTGTTCCTCGATGAACCGACGAACCATCTCGACGTGGACATGCTGGAATGGCTGGAAAGCTATCTCTTGTCTTATGGCGGCGGCATCCTCATCGTATCCCATGACCGTTATTTCCTCGACCGCGTGGCGACGGGCATCCTCGAACTGTCCCACGGCAAGGTAACTAAATACAAGGGCAATTATTCGCGCTATGTCGAGCAGCATGCCCAGCAGCAGAAGGCCCTGGAAAAGGCCTATAAGAAGCAGCAGGAACACATCCACGAAACGGAAGAATATATCCGCAAATACAAAGCCGGCATCAAGGCCAAGCAGGCCCGCGGGCGCCAGTCCCAGCTGGACCGGTTGGAACGCATCGAATGGCAGCCCGAAGATGAGTCGCTGCACTTCAATTTCAAGCCCGTCGAAGAGTGCGGCCAGAAAGTCCTGGTCCTGGACAAGGTCAGCGGCGGCTTTGCCGACCGCCAGTTGTTCGACCATTTATCGCTCCTCCTGCGCCGCGGCGAAGCGGCTTCCCTCATCGGCCCCAATGGGACGGGGAAGACGACGCTCATCCGCATGATCATGGGCGAAAAGGAACCGACAGACGGCCATATTACCTTGGGCAGCCGCGTCCATATCGGCTATTTTGCCCAGGAACACACGGATTTGCACGGGGCCTGGACGGTCCTCGATGAAATCATGAACGATTTCAGTTATGGCGAAGAAGAAGCCCGGTCCGTCCTGGGGCGCTTCATGTTCCGCGGCGACGATGTCTTCAAGGTCATCGACAGCCTCAGCGGCGGCGAACAGGCCCGGCTGGCCCTATTGAAGCTTTTCCTGCAGGGGCCGAATTTCCTTATCCTCGACGAACCGACGAACCATCTCGACATCCCGACGAGGGAAGTGCTGGAACAGGCTTTGCTGGATTTCGGCGGGACGTACCTCGTCGTATCCCATGACCGTTATTTCCTCGATAAGATTACCCAGCGGACGCTGGTCCTGGAACATAAGCAGCTCACGGAATACGTCGGCAATTACAGTTATTACCGGGAAAAGGTCCGTGAAGCCCAGGAAGCGGCAGAAAAGGCGGCAGCCGAAGGGCAGAGCTCCTCGCCGGCTCATGAAAAAGAGGCCGCTCCGGCAGCCAGGAAGGCGGAACCGGCACCGGCCGTGAAAGCGCCGGCCAAGGCCCCGGCTTATGGCCAGGCGGCCAAGCTGGAAAAAATCGAGATGAAGATTGCCGAACTGGAAGCGACCATCAAGATGTATGAAGTGCAGATGAATATGCCTCAGAACCAGACCGATGCCGACGCCATGATGGAATTGACGAAGGAATACGAAGTGGCCCAGGCCCAGCTCGATGAGGCTTATGAAAAGTGGGAAGCCCTTTCGGAGTCTTAAGACTGTCCGTGCATGGAAGATATGAAAAATAAATATAAACTTTAGGATTGGAAATAGCGTAAAACGTAAAACTTTACGTATCCATCCCGATGTGTGGTTTCAAAAAGCCCGTTTTCTTGATGCGTTTTTTAAAAATGTCAAGAAAACGGGCTTTACAAGTTTCTGCTACGTGGTATACTATGCTCAACTCCCATTCGGAGGATGAACTTATTATATCTTTAAAGCATACGGAAAGATTCCGATAGAAAGGAAGCGTTTATATATGGCAGCACAGTTTAACCCGGTTACGCCGGAATTATTAGCAGAATTACGTCAGGTCGTCGGTGATAAATACGTCAAGACGGACGAAGATTATTTGGAAAGATACCAGACAGACGAAGAAGGGAACTCCCATTATTTCCATAAACCGGAAGTCGTCGTCTTCCCGGGCTCGACGGAAGAAGTGGCCGCTATCGTCAAATTGGCCAATAAGTACCTCGTTCCGATTACGCCGCGCTCGGCTGGTTCCGGTGTTGCCTGTGGTGCTATTCCTGTTTATCACGGCATGGTCGTCGAATTGGAACGGATGAATCAGATCCTCAAATTCGATGCCGACAATATGTATGCCGTCTGCCAGACTGGCGTCATCACTGGGGACTTGCAGCGTGAAGCTGCCAAACACGGCCTCCTCTATGCCGGGGACCCGTCCAGTGCCGACAGCAGCATGATCGGCGGCAACGTCGCCAACAATGCCGGCGGCAATAAAGCCGTTAAATACGGCACGACGCGCCATCAGATCTACAGCCTGAAAGTCGTTACGCCGACAGGGGACATCCTCGACGCCGGTGCCCGCCTCAAGAAGAGTTCTACCGGCCTCTGCCTGGAACAGCTCTTTGCCGGTTCCGAAGGCACGCTGGGCATCATTACGGAAGTCACGGTCAAACTCCGTCCCATGCCGCCGTATGCCTTCAATATGGTCTGCGTTTTCAAGACCGATGAAGAAGCCTTTGCCCTGCCCAATAAGATCCTCAAAGCCGGCATCGACCCGACGAGCATCGAATTTATGGACAATGAAGCCCTGCGCATGACCTGCAAATTCCTGGACATGAAAATGCCTCATGTCGACGAAGGCTGTGATTACGTCATCGTCACGGTCGAATCGTTCAGCGAAGACGACTCGGACCGCAAGATGGAACAGCTCTGCGACTTGGCGGAAGCCAACGGCTCGATCGACGAATTTGAAGCGGATAAACGGATTTGGACTCTGCGCAAGCAGTTCGCCGAAGCCGCCCGCGACGTTGACAAGATGTTCCAGACGGAAGACTTCGTCGTCCCCTTGGACAAGATTCCGGAAATCACCAAACAGATTCCGGAACTGCGCGAAAAATACGACCTCTACTGCGTCACGGTTGCTCACATCGGCGATGGTAACATCCACGTCCTGCCTCTGAATGCCAAAGGCTTGTCGCCGGAAGAATGGTTCCAGAAGATCAAGGCCTTCCATCGCGACCTCTTCCCGCGCGTCTATGCCCTGGGCGGCAAGATGTCCGGTGAACACGGCATTGGCTATAAAAAATTAGAAGAATTTGCCCTTTGCACACCGCAGGCGGAACTTAACGTCATTAAAGCCATCAAGAAGGCTTTGGACCCGAATAACATCATGAATCCTGGAAAATTAGTAGAAATCGGCTAATTATTTCATAGAGGGGAAGTCAAATTGCAAAGACGGCAACGATTATATTCATAATAATCGTTGCCGTCTTTTTATATATTTACTATAATAGAATCAAGGAATTTACTAATGTACTTATTATAGTCCTAGATCTATGAAAACAGGTGATGACATGAAATACTACAGCCGCTTAAAGACGCTTCGGTTGGAAGCAAGGCTTTCTCAGGCCGACGTGGCAAAAATCTTGAAGTGTTCACAAGTTGGATACGGCATGTATGAATTGGGGAAACGGAAGATCCCCGTAGAAAAGTTGATCCAGCTGGCAAGGCTGTACCACACCTCACTCGATTACATTGCCGGATTGACAGATGAACGGGAACCACGCCCAAAACATCGGGAGGACGATACTAGTTTGTAGTACGGAGTTTGTAGTTTGTAGCAGATGGTTTTTAAATTTAAAACCCATCCGCTAACCCCTAACTGCTAGCCACTTAAAAAGGCTTGTCGCATATGCGACAAGCCTTTTTTTCCTATACATTAAAGCGGAAGTATGTGACATCTCCGTCTTGCATGACGTAATCTTTCCCTTCCAGACGAACAAGGCCTTTTTCTTTGGCAGCTTGTTCGCTGCCGCAGGCGATGAGGTCGTCGTAGGAAACGATTTCGGCGCGGATGAAGCCGCGTTCGATGTCGGTGTGAATCTTACCGGCTGCTTTCTGGGCTTTCGTGCCGTTGACGATGGTCCAGGCGCGGACTTCGTCAGATCCGGCCGTGAAGAAGTTGATCAGACCCAACAGGGAATAGCTGGCTTTGATCAGCTTGTCCAGGCCCGATTCGGGCAGGCCCAGTTCTTCCAGGAAGACTTCGGCTTCGTCGTCCGGCAGTTCGGCGATTTCGGCTTCAATCTTGGCCGAGACGGCGACGACCTGAGCGCCTTCCTTGGCGGCGTATTCTTCGACGCGTTTGACGTTGGGGTTGGCATCGGGATTGCCTGCTTCGTCTTCTGCGACGTTGGCGATGTAGATGATCGGCTTCAAGGTCAGGAGGTTGAGTTCTTTGACCTGCGGCAGTTCATCTTTTGTCAGGCCGGCTTTGCGGGCCGGGTCGCCGTTTTCCAGGCAGGCCAGGACTTTTTTCAGGACGGCGTATTCGACTTTGGCGTCCTTGTCGCCACACTGAGCGACTTTGGCGATGCGGTCCGCCCGTTTCTGGGCCGATTCCAGGTCGGCCAGGCACAGTTCCGTATTGATTGTTTCGATGTCGCGGATCGGGTCGATGGAGCCGTCGACGTGGGTGATGTTCGAGTCTTCGAAGCAGCGGACGACTTCAGCGATGGCATCGGTTTCACGGATGTGGCTGAGGAACTTGTTGCCCAGGCCTTCGCCCTTGGAGGCACCGGCGACGAGGCCGGCGATATCGACGAAGCGCATGACAGCGGGAATTGTTTTTTTCGGTTTGTACATGTCGGTCAGGACCTGGATGCGTTTATCCGGGACTTCTACGACACCGACATTCGGTTCAATCGTGCAGAAGGGATAGTTTGCCGCTTCTGCGCCGGCCTTGGTAATCGCGTTGAACAGCGTGCTCTTACCGACATTCGGCAGGCCGACGATGCCTACTTCCAGATTGGTACTCAATGGTTAAACCACCTTTATTTGAATAATTTTAAATCAGCAATGCGTTTGACAGCTTCGACGGTGTTTTCTTTGGTGCCGAAAGCGGTCAGGCGGAGATAGCCTTCGCCGTGGGGGCCAAAGCCCGAACCCGGTGTCGTGACGACGTGGGCTTTTTCCAGGAGCAGGTCGAAGAAATCCCAGCTCTTCATGCCGTTCGGCGTCTGTACCCAGGCGTACGGCGAGTTGGTAGCGCCGTAGACGGTGAAGCCGGCTTCGGTCAGGCCGTCGCGGATGATGTGGGCGTTTTCCATGTAGTATTCGACGTCAGCCAGGCACTGTTTCTGGCCTTCCGGGCTGTAGTAAGCTTCAGCTGCGCGCTGGACGATGTACGGCGTGCCGTTGAAGAAGGTGCACTGACGGCGGTTCCACAAGGGATTGAGTTCGACAGCCGTGCCGTCTTTCTTGTAAGCGACGCAGGCATGGGGGACGACGACATAGGAGCAGCGCGTACCCGTGAAGCCGGCGCACTTGGAGTAGGAGCGGAGTTCGATGGCTACTTCTTTAGCGCCTTCGATTTCAAAGATGCTGTGGGGAACGTCCGGTTCGGTGATGTACGTTTCATAAGCCGAATCGTAGATGATGATGAAGTTGTTTTCTTTGGCGGCTTTGACCCAGTTGGTCAATTCTTCCTTGCTCATGGCCGTGCCGGTCGGGTTGGACGGGTTGCAGAGGTAGACGATGTCGACTTTTTCCTTCGGCGGTTCGGCTTTGAAGCCGTTTTCCGGAGTGCATGGGAGATAGACGACGCCGTCGTAGATGCCTTTTTCAGCGTTCCATTCGCCGGTATGGCCGAACATGACGTTGGAGTCGAGGTAAACCGGGTATACCGGGTCGGCTACGGCGAATTTCAGGTCGTCGCCGAAGATTTCCTGGATGCAGGCGACATCGGTCTTGGCGCCATCGCCGACGAAGACTTCGTCCAGATCGAGGTCGATGCCGCGCGTCTTGTAGTCGCCGTCGATGATAGCCTGACGGAGGAAGTCATAGCCCTGTTCCGGACCGTAGCCGCGGAAGGTTTCGGCTTTGCCCATTTCGTCGACGGCCTTGTGCATGGCGTCGATGATAGCCGGGGCCAGGGGACGGGTGACGTCGCCGATGCCGAGGCGGATGATATTCGCTTCCGGATGTGCTTTGGAATAAGCTTCAACTTTTTTTGCAATGGTTGCAAAAAGATAGTTGCCGGGGAGTTTTAAGTAGTTTTCATTTACATGAGCCATAAAGGGACCTCCTTGTATTGCTTAGCATAGTAATCTATTGACAAACTCTATTTTACTACATTATATGGGCCTTGGAAAGATACTGGGCGCCGGGCAGGCATGATAAAATAAAATGGCCGTCATTCATGATAGTGATTGAATGGCAACGATTTTTGCCGTATAATGAAAACTGTATCGGGAATTTTTAAGTCAAACATATCAGGGAGGTTTGATTGACTGATGGATTATCAAGGTAAGAAATGCCTCATTGCATATTTTTCACACGCCGGCATGAACTATGTCAGCGGTAAGATTGTCGACCTGCCCGTAGGCAATACGGAACGGGCGGCACAGATGCTGCGCCTGTTCACGGGCGGCGACCTCTTCCACATCCGCACGGCTTCGGTCTATCCCAATGACTATCAGGAAGTCGTCAAGATCGCCAAGAAAGAAAAGGCCGACAACGCCCGGCCGGTCCTGGAAAGGGATATCGACAGCATCGATGATTACGACGTCATCTTCCTGGGCTATCCCAACTGGTGCGGCACCATGCCCATGGCTTTGTGGACGTTCCTGGAAAACCACGACTTCACGGATAAGACGATTTATCCTTTCTGCACCCATGAAGGCAGCGGCGTCGGCCACAGTCTGGAAGACATCCATGCCCTCTGCCCGACGGCCAAACTCGGCAAGAGCCTGGCCCTCCTGGGTACGACCATCGAAGATGCCGAAGACGACATCCGCCGCTGGCTGAGAGATTAGTGGCTCGTGGTTCGTGGCTAGTGGTTCGTGGTTCGTGGCTCGTAGGGGCGGCCCGCCGATTGCAGAGCGCCAAGCCTCCCCTGATAGGGGAGGTGGCCCAATGGGCCGGAGAGGTTGAATTTCCAGATTCAAAAGCAACCTCTCAGTCAGCTGCGCTGACAGCTCTCCTAGCAGGAAAGCCGGGACGCCCGCTACAGCTGTCCGTTCTGGCAACCGTCCTGTACCTTCCGAGGGTCGGCACCTGACGGGCCAAAAAGGCTTTGGGCGTCCCCTACGAACCACTAAAAACTACAAACTTAAAACTTAAAAAGGGCTTGTCGTCATGTGACAAGCCCTTTTTTTATTCATACCGCAAGGCTTCGATGGGGTCGAGCTTGGCTGCTTTCCGGGCTGGGTAGATGCCGAAGAAGAGGCCGATGCCTACGGAGAAACTGAAAGAGATGATGATCGGCGCCGCCGTGATGACCGTCTGGAACAGGCCGGACTTGGCGATAGCCAGGGCGATGCCGACGCCGCAGGCGATGCCCAGGAGGCCGCCGATGACGCCGATGACGACAGATTCGATGAGAAACTGCATCATGATGTTCTGAAAAGTTGCGCCCAGGGCTTTCCGGATGCCGATTTCCCGCGTCCGTTCAGTGACGGAGACCATCATGATGTTCATGATGCCGATGCCGCCAACGATGAGCGAAATGGCGGCGATACTGCCCAGGAAGAGAGTCAGCATGGTCGTCGTGCTGGTCATGGTTTCCATGAGGCTCGTCAGGTTACGGACGGTGAAGTCATCTTCGCTGCCGCTGCGGATATGGTGGCGCTGGCGCAGGAGCGTTTCGACTTCGGCCTGGACCTGTTCGATTTTATCGGCGCTGGAGACCTGGATGTTGATGGAGCGGACGTAGGTGATGCCCATGAGGCGTTCCTGGGCCGTCGTCAAGGGGACGATGACGATGTCGTCCTGGTCCTGGCCCATGGAGGACTGGCCTTTGCTTTCCAGGACGCCGATGATCTTATAGGGCTGGTTGTTGATGCGGATGTTCTTGCCGACGGGATTGACTTCGTCGAAGAGGTTGGCGGCGACCGTCGGGCCGATGACGGCGACGCGGTTGCGCGAGTTGAGGTCGCTCTGGGTGATGAAGGATCCCGACTGGACGACGAGGGACCGGATGTGCAGGTATTCTGGCGTGACGCCGTAGACCGACGTATTCCAGTTCTGGTTGCCGTTGACAATCTGGTAGGAACTGTTGACTGTCGGCGATACGTAGTCGATGTTCTTTATTTTATTCTTGATGGCTACGGCGTCGTCGTATTTCAATTTCTGGCTCGAACCGGCTGCCGAACGGACGCCGCCGTGATTGGTCGAACCTGGCGAAACAATGAGCATATTGCTGCCCAGGCTGGCGATGGAGTTGGTGACGTTCTGCTTGACGCCCATGCCGATGGAAATCATGGCGATGACGGCGCCGACGCCGATGATGATGCCCAGCATGGTCAGGATGGAGCGCAGTTTATTGGACAGCAGGGCCGTAATGGCGATCTGCACGCTTTCACTAAATAACATCCATGACGACCCCCTTTCCGGCGTCTTTTGTGATCCTGCCGTCTGAGAGCAGGAGCTGGCGGTTGGCACAGGCGGCGATTTCCGGTTCATGCGTGACCAGGATGATCGTCTTGTGCTCTTCGTGGAGCGCTTCGAAAAGGCGCATGATGTCTTTCGTCGATTTCGTATCCAAGTTGCCCGTCGGTTCGTCGGCCATGATGATATGCGGGTTATTGACCAGGGCCCGGGCGATGGCGACGCGCTGGCGCTGGCCGCCGGACAGTTCGTTGGGCTTGTGGTGGGCCCACGTTTCCAGGCCGACGGATTTCAGCTTTTCCATGGCCCGTTCCGTCCGTTCCCTGCGGCCGACACCGGCGTAGACCAGGGGCAGGGCGACATTGTCCAGGGCGGAGATGCGGGACAAGAGGTTGAAGTTCTGGAAGACGAAGCCAATGTGCTGGTTGCGGACGACGGCCAGTTCATCGTCGCCGAGGTGGGCGACTTCCTTGCCGCCGAGCTTATACGAACCCGACGTCGGCCGGTCCAGGCAGCCCAGGATGTTCATGAGCGTCGATTTTCCTGAGCCCGATGGCCCCATGAGAGCGGCAAATTCGCCTTCTTCGATGTTTAAGGTAATGCCGGCCAGAGCGGCGAAGTCTTCACCGCCGATGTGGTAGATTTTTTTGATATCTTTCAATTCGATGACATGCTTCATGGCGAGGCCCCCTTACATGGGCGGCGGGCCCTGGCGTCTATTGCTGTTCGACGAGGACGACGACTTGCTGGAGGCCGTATAGGCGATGGAAACCTTGTCGCCCTGGGTCAGGCCCGAAAGGATTTCCACGTATTCATCGCTGTAGATGCCCGTCGTGACCGGTACTTGTTCCGTCTGGCCATTGGCATCGACGCGGATGACGTAAGAGCCGGAGTCGTTGGTCTTCAAGGCGGCGATGGGTACGACGAGGGCGTCATCTTTTTGCGAGGTCGTAATGTCGACGCGGGCCGTCATGCCCAGTTTCAGGACGTCATCCGGGTCGTCGACGTCGAGGGTGACGTAGTAGTAGATGACGCTGGCCGACGAACTCGACGAGCTGGACGTCGAACTGGAGCCGTTCGTATCCCACGTATTGCCCGTATCGGTTTTGGCGATTTTCGAGACGTGGGCCGTGAAAGTCCGGTCTGTAAAGGCGTCAACAGTGAAGGTCGCATCTTGGCCGACTTGGATCTTGCCGATATCCGTTTCATCGACTTTGGCCAGAATCTGCTTCGTCGACGTGTCGGCAATGCGCATGATGACCGTCGGGTTGCTGTTACCCTGGACGGCCATGGTGCCGACAGTCTTCGGTTCGCCGACGACGACGCCGTCCATGGGCGCCGTGATGACCGTTTCGGCAACGTCCGATTCGGCTTCCGTCAAAGTACTGACGGCAGTGTCATAGTTGAATTTCGCCGTATCCAGGGCCTGTTTGGTGCCGGCACCGAGGTCATAGAGCTGCTGGGCCCGGTCGTATTCGACTTTGGTGTTTGTGACCTTATACTGGGCCTGGTCGCGTTTGGCTTCATAATCTTTGCCGTCGAGGACTGCTACGGTCTGGCCGGCTGTGACCCGGTCATTTTCTTTGACCAGGACCTGGCTGATGCGGGCCGTGATCTTCGGCGAGACTTCGACGGAATCGACAGGGCTGATGGTCCCTGTGGCGGAAACGGTCGAACGCAGGTCTTTGCGGACGACATCGGCTGTTTCGATGGCCTTGGATTGTTTTGCGGCTTGCTGGGATTCATAGTATTTATAGCCGCCAAAGGCACAGGCCGCCACGATGACAGCGGCAATGACGATTTTCAGGCGCTTGTCAATTTGCATGGTATCACTCCAGTCATGATGTTAAATAAGTAGGTATAGTTATCATTGATTCATTAAGTATAGCATGTCATTTTATAGCAATAAAGGTAAAGCCATTTTTTCTTAGTAAAGTGAGTTGGAATTGTAACAAAGATGTTGTGTACGTAGGGTTTTCCCGGAGAATGTGTTATACTGATGTAGCATTATAAAAGAAAGGTTGGTATTTTATTATGAATGAACGTAAGACGTCTGTCTTTTCCAACGGCCTGTTATGGTTCGGCGCCGGCATTTCCATCGCCGAAATCCTGACGGGTATGCTCCTGGCGCCGCTGGGCTTTGCCAAAGCCTTTGCGGCTATCATCCTGGGCCATCTCATCGGCGGTGTCGTCATGTACCTGGCCGGCCTCATCGGAGGCCGGACGGGCGGCAGTGCCATGGAAACGGTCCGCATTTCCTTCGGGACCCAGGGGGCCAAGCTCTTTGCCGGCCTGAATGTCATCCAGCTCGTCGGCTGGACGGCGGTCATGGTCGCCAGTGCCGCTTTGGCTGCCAATACCATCGCCGCCATCGGCGTGTCCTGGTGGAGCCTCATCATCGGCGCCTTCATCGCCGTGTGGATCGTCATGGGACTGAAGAACCTCAGCAAGATCAACGTCGTCGTCATGGCGGCCCTGTTCATCTTGACGATTGTCCTCAGCCTGGTCGTCTTCAAAGGCGGGGCGCCGCAGGTACCGGCTGGCGACCTCACCTTTGGCGGCGCCGTCGAACTGGCTGTCGCCATGCCGCTGTCATGGCTGCCCATTATTTCGGACTATACGCGGACGGCTGAAAAGCCGGGCCTGGCTACGGCGGCCAGCTGCAGTGCCTATTTCATCGCCAGCTCGTGGATGTTCCTCATCGGCATGGGCGCGGCCCTGTTCACCGGCCAGGATGACATTGCGGCCATCATGGTCCAGGCCGGCCTGGGCGTCGCCGGGATCCTCGTCGTCCTCTTGTCGACGGTCACGACGACCTTCCTCGATGCCTTTTCGGCCGGCGTCAGCTGCCAGAGCCTGGTCCCGAAGGTATCGGATAAGATTTTAGCGCTTATCGCGACGGTCCTGGGCGTCCTGCTGGCCATCTTCGCCGCACCGGACCAGTTCCAGGATTTCCTCTACCTCATCGGTTCCGTCTTTGCGCCGATGACGGCCATCCTCTTGTCGGACTTCTTCATCCTCAAGCAGGACCATACAGCAGACAGCGTCAACTGGCTCAACCTCGTCCTCTGGGTTTTGGGCGTCGCCCTGTACCGCTTCCTGCTCAATGTCGATACGCCCGTGGGCATCACCGTCCCTGTCGTCGTCATCCTGATGGCCGTCAGCGCTTTGGTCCATAAGGTATTGAATAAAGCGTAGAACGATTCTAATATTGAATGGATGAAATGCAAAAGTGATTCGTGATTAGCATTGACAAAAAGACATTGAAAAGCGTAAACTTATGCTCAAGCAAGATAATAAAAACTTGAGCATCTTCAGAGGAGGCTTTTCAAATGGATAAACACTTTACTTTTGATGATATGATCAACACCATGATGCCCCTGCCCATCAGCGGCGCTGCCAACGGCGAAGGCATCTACTGCCGCGGCCAGGAACTCGTCGCTTCCATGGGCCAGCCGAAAGAAACGGCCCGTCAGGAAAAAGAAAGCCGCCGCTTCGACCTCCGCGGCATCTTCTGTCAGTATTGCGTAGATTGATAAAAAAGCCAGTGGTTAGTGGTTAGTTGTTAGCGGATGGTTTTAAATTTGAGGGATTCGCTGCAAATTGCAAACTCGTTCTCTTATTAGGAAAAGTGGTCCAACTGGATCGGAGAGGTTTAACCTTGTAGGGAACACGAGCCACGAACTACGAACCACTAAAAAGGCGCTGTCGTAAGACAGCGCCTTTTTTATGCCTTTCTGGTATAGGCTTTTTTCTGGAACCTATGATATAATATGATTATAAAGAAAGGTATTCATTCGTTTTTGTTATAATAATGAGGAGGGATTCATATGAAACTCAACAAGTTACATTATACCGTTGAAGATGGCATCGCTGTCGTTCAGCTCGATTATCCGACGAACCTCAATGCCATCGATGAAGAAATGGCCGATGAACTCCTTTATGTCGTCCAAGCGGCTGAAGCGGATGAATCGGTAAAGGTCGTCGTCTTCAAAGGGCTGCCCCGTGCTTTTTCGGCCGGCGGCGATATCGGCTACTTCTACCAGCTCATCAAGGCCGGCGGCGATGTCAATATGGACGGCCTTATCGGCAAGGTCGGCAAGGTCACGGATGGCCTGAAGAAGATGAGCAAGATGGTCATCGCCTCGGTCAGCGGGGCTGCGGCCGGTGCCGGTGCCAGTTTGGCCCTGACAGCGGATTTCATCATTTGCAGTGAAAACGCCAAGTTCATCATGGCCTTCGTCAATCTGGGCCTGGTCCCCGATACGGGCGGTTCCTATCTCCTGGTCAAACAGCTGGGGCCGAAACGGGCCATGGACATCTGCGCTACCGGACGCCCTGTGAGCGCACAGGAAGCCAAGGATCTGGGCATTGTCTACCGCATTGTGCCCAACGATGCCCTCGATGAAGAAACGATGAAATTTGCCAAGAAACTGGCTGCCGGACCGATTATTTCCTATAAGAACATCAAGCGCCAGATTTATGCCGCTGCTTTTGCTGAATATCAGCACTACCTGGAAAACATCGAAGTCCCGTGCCAGCGTGAATGTGCCCGGACCCAGGACTTTGCCGAAGGCGTCTGCGCGTTCATGGAAAAACGGCGTCCCCATTTTACCGGCCAGTAAGGCTGTCCTCTGAAAGGGAGTGAGTACGGTGTTATCGAAGGTATTTTCTCTCCAAGATATCCTGGAGCATATCCATGACGGACAGACCATCATGTTCGGTGACTGGCATGGCCAATTCGCGGCTGATGAAATCATCGACGGCATGCTGGAAAAAGGCGTCAAGGATATCAAAGCCATCGCCGTATCGGCCGGCTATCCCGGCCAGGGCGTAGGCAAGCTGATCGTGGCTCATCGCGTGTCGTCCATCGTTACGACGCATATCGGCCTCAATCCGGAAGCGCTGAAACAGATGCTGGCCGGTGAACTGGCCGTCGAATTCGTCCCCCAGGGGACCTGGGCCGAACGCGTGCGCTGCGGCGGTGCCGGCCTGGGCGGCGTCCTGACGCCGACCGGTGTCGGTACGAGTGTCGAAGAAGGGAAACAGAAGCTGGTCATCGATGGGAAGGAATATCTCCTGGAATTACCGCTCCATGCCGACGTAGCCCTGGTCAAGGCGACCAAAGCCGATACGGCAGGGAACCTCTATTTCCGCATGAATTCGCGGGCGACGAACAGTACCATCGCTTATGCGGCTGATTTCGTCGCCGCCGAAGTCGAAGAAATCGTCCCCGTCGGCCAGCTCTTGCCGGAAGAAATCGCCATCCCGGCTCCTGTCGTCGACATGGTCTATGAACGGCAGGGCGAAAAACGGTTTATCTGCCCGATGTGGAAAAAGGCCAGGGCCCGTGCCGAAGCCAAGGCGCGGGAACGGCAGGAAAGGGGATGAGGTCATGGTTGAACGGAAAGGAAGAGCTTTGATTGCCTGGCGTTGTGCCCAATTCTTCAAAAATGGGGACTTCGTCAACTTAGGGATCGGCCTGCCCCTGATGTGCGTCAACTATCTGCCCGAAGGCGTATCCCTCTGGCTGGAAGCTGAAATCGGCACCGTTGGCAGCGGCCCGTCGCCGGACTGGAATCATGTCGATATCGACGTCATCGATGCTGGCGGCCAGCCGGCTTCGGTCATTACCGGCGGCAGTGTCTACGACCACGAAACGTCCTTCGCTTTCATCCGCGGTGGCCATATTGACGCGACTGTCTTGGGGACGCTGCAAGTCGACCAGGAAGGGAATATCGCCAACTGGACCATCCCCGGGAAATTCGTGCCCGGTATGGGCGGGGCCATGGACCTCTGTGCCGGTGTCAAGAAGATCATCGTCGCCACGGACCATTGCGAAAAGAGCGGCCATTCCAAGATACTGAAGAAATGCACGCTGCCCCTGACGGGAGCCCGTTGCGTGACCGACATCGTAACCGAACGCTGCTACTTTGAAGTCACGCCGCAAGGCCTGGTCCTGCGGGAACTGGCCCCGGGCTATACCGTAGAAGATATCCGGGCCTGCACCGAAGCGGACTTCATCGTCCCCGAAACCATCGCCGTCATGGGCGAGTGAGGGGAGGCCGCACGAAGGATTCGTAAGCCTCTCCTGCTAGGAGAGGTGGCCCGAATGGGCCGGAGAGGTTTAACCTCGTAGGGGGATGTTTTTATACATCACCCGTCATGTATAACGTGGGCATCATTATTTCAGGCGGGCCGCCCGTTGGGACGGCCCCTACGAACCACGAGCCACTAAAAAGGCGCTGTCGTAAGACAGCGCCTTTTTCCTTATTCCTTATTATTGCGGTCGGCTTGTTGTTTGGCCGGCTGCTGGGTCTGTTGTTTGGATTTTTCTTTGGTCGTCGGTTTTTCTGACGTTGCCGATTTTTTCTTTGGTTCTTCCCGGTCATCGCTGCGGGACGAGCTCTTATTGGATGATGCCGTCTCTTTGCGGCGTTCCATGCCGGACGGAGCGGAGAAGTCGCCACCCGATTCATCGGACGTGGCCGACGACATGTAGTCGCGCCAGATTTCGGCCGGGACCGTGCCACCGTAGATGTCGCCTAAGCTGTGGGCTCCTGTATCGTCGCCGATCCAGACGGCCGTGACGATATCCGGCGTGTAGCCGACGAACCAGGCGTCTTTGTTGTCGTCCGTCGTCCCGGTCTTGCCGGCTGCCGGACGGCCGATGGCGGCAGCCCGCCCTGTGCCGTGGTCGATGACGCCTTCGAGCATGGTCGTCATTTCATAGGCTTCCCGTTCGGACATGACGCGGGTCTTCGTTTCTTCTTTTTCTAACGTCGACGAATCTTCCAGGACGTTGCCGTTGCGGTCGAGGATCTTGACGATGGCCGTCGGTTTGACGTGGACGCCTTTATTGGCGAAGGTGCCGTAGGCACTGGCCATTTCCAGAGGCGTGACGCCCCGGGTCAGGCCGCCCAGGGCCATGGCCAGGTTGTCGTCTTTGGCGTCGAGGGTGGTGATGCCCATCTTCTTGGCGTTGGCGATGATGTTCTTGGTGCCGACTTCGTCAGCCAGCTGGACGGCGATGGTGTTGACCGAGTGGGCCAGGGCATCGCTGAGGCTCATAGCGCCGCTGTAGGAGCCGCCGGCGTTCTTCGGACTCCAGCCGCCGTAGGTGACGGGCTGGTCTTTCATGGTCGTATCCGGCGTCATGTCGTGCTGCAGTGCCGTCAGGTAGACGAAGGGCTTGAAGGCCGAACCCGGCTGGCGGACGGCCATGCTGGCGCGGTTGAAGCTGTCCTGTCCGCGGCCGCCGACCATGGCCAGGATATGGCCCGTCTTGGGGTCGATGGAGACGAGAGCCGCCTGCGGCTGGGTCAGGCCGTTTTCGTCGGTATAGTTGTTGGGCAGGTTGCGCATGGCCCGGACGGCGGCGTGTTGTTTGTCGACGTCCATGGTCGTGTAGATCTTGAGGCCTTCTTTATAGAGGGCATCGTCGCCGTATTTCTTGGCGACCTGCTGGGAGACGTAGTCGATGAAGGAAGCGTATTCGTCGGCTTCTTTCGCCTGGTGGCTCTTGGAGAGGCCCAGGTCCTGGTTCTTGGCGTCTTCCGCTTCTGCTGCCGATACGTAGCCGTATTTGACCATCTGGTCGAGGACGACGTTCTTGCGCTTCTTGGCTTCGTTCAGGTTGTTGAACGGCGAGTAGTAGTTCGGGCTCTTGGGCAGGCCGGCCAGCATGGCACACTGCGTCAGGCTCAGTTCGTTGACGTCTTTATTGAAATACGTCTTAGCCGCTGTCTGGATGCCATAGGCGCCCTGGCCGAAGTAGATCTGGTTCATGTACATTTCCAGGATTTCTTTTTTACTGTATTTGTGTTCGATTTCCAGGGCCAGCATGGCTTCCTGTATCTTACGCTTCAATGTCTGTTCCTGGGACAAGAAGGCATTCTTGGCCAGCTGCTGGGTGATGGTACTGCCGCCCTGGGCGATGCCGCGGTTTGTCAGGTTGGCAAAGATGGCGCGGAAGATGCCGATGGGGTCGATGCCGATGTGTTCATAGAAGCGGTTGTCTTCGGCAGCGATGAAGGCGTTCTGCAGGTTCTGCGGCACTTTATTGATGTCGATGGGCAAGCGGTTCTGGTCGGAATGAAGGGTCGTAATCAGCCGGCCGTGGGAATCGAAGACCTGCGATGAAACGGCAGGCCGCATGTTATTGCCTACGGCAGGCAAACTTTGATAGGCTGCAAAAATATAGCCAAAGCCTAGGCCTGCGAAAACGACAAGGCATAAGGCGATGAAAAGGCGGATGCGGCGAAGGGGACCGGCTTTTTTGGCTTTTTTTGCTCTGCGTCTGGGTGTATACATATTTTCCTCCTACGTGACGACATAATCGTTCAAGATGAGCAGGTAATGAAACATTACTAGTTTCTTATTATATCACATCCGCCATTATTATCCTATATAGGCAGGGCAGGTTGAGAAAATTTAAAGCGTTTTTGGGACTTAAATCGTTTTACGCTATACGGATTCTGAAAATATTTCACATATAGTATACTATTAAAAGAGGTATCACATAGCTTTTTAAGAAAGGCCATTGACATTTACAAATAAATAGCGTACTATAAACGTAACAAGCAGACAATTTAGCGTACACGCTTGGGTATAGCAGCAGGAGGTAAGGATTATGGCAAAGGACAGAGAAAAAGCATATGTATTGTGGTTCGATGAACTGCGCAGGGCTGATGTTTCCCTCGTAGGCGGGAAATCGTCTTCCCTTGGTGAATTGACATCCCAGACGGATGTCCCCGTTCCCTATGGGTTTGCGACGACGGCAGAAGGCTATCGTCATTTCATGCATGAAACGGGCATGGACGTCACCATCCCGGAATTGCTGAAAGGCCTGACTGACGTCGAAGACGCTGTCCAGCTCCGCGATGTCACGGCTAAGATCCGCAAGGCAATCTGCGATGCTGAAATGCCGGCTGATTTGGCAGCAGACATCCGCAAGAGTTATGAAGAATTGGGCAAGAAAGTCGGCGAAGCCAATCCCTTCGTCGCCGTCCGTTCCAGTGCAACGGCAGAAGATTTGCCTGATGCCAGCTTTGCCGGCCAGCAGGACACGTACCTCAACGTCCAGGGCGCTGACATGGTCATCCAGAAGGTCAAGGAATGTTATGCATCGACCTTTACGGACCGCGCTACGTACTATCGTACGAAACAGGGCTTCGATCATCTCTCCGTCGCTTTGAGCGCCGCCATCCAGATGATGGTCTTCTCCAAAGCCGCCGGCGTCATGTTCACGGTCGACCTGGTCACGGGCGACGATTCGACGATTACCATCGAAGGCGCCTGGGGCCTCGGCGAATACGTCGTACAGGGCACGGTTACGCCGGATAACTTCAAAGTCCGCAAAGATGACTTGACCATCCTCTCCAAGATGATCAATACCAAACCGATTGAACTGGTCCGCAAACCGGGCGGTGACTGCGAAGAAAAACTCGTTCCGCCGGAACTGCAGAAACAGCAGGTCATTACGGACGAACAGGTCAAAGAACTGGCTACATATGCCAAAGCCATTGAAAAACATTACGGCTGCTACATGGATATGGAATGGGGCGTCGATGAACGGACCAATAAGGTATGGCTCCTCCAGGCCCGTCCGGAAACAGTCTGGTCCAAGAAGAATAAAGAAAAGAAAGAAGCTGCTGCCGCTAAGGCTGCTGTCACGACGGACCGCAAAGTCGTCGTCAAAGGCCTGCCGGCCAGCCCGGGCAGTGCCGCTGGCAAAGCTCATGTCATCCTCGACCCGGCTAAAATCGCTGAATTCAAAGACGGCGAAATCCTGGTAACGACCATGACGGCACCGGACTGGGTTCCGGCCATGAAGAAGGCCAAAGCTATCGTCACCGATGCCGGCGGCATGACCTGTCACGCTTCCATCGTCAGCCGTGAACTGGGCATCCCCTGCATCGTCGGCACGAAGAGCCGCAGCGTCGAAGCGACGACGACCATCCAAGATGGCGCAGAAATCACGGTCGATGCGACGAACGGCATCGTCTATGAAGGCATCGTCGCCGACATCGTCAAACCGGAAGCTGCCGAAGCTCCGGCCGGCCAGGCTGCAACGACAGTCGTCGCTGCCGAAGCCGCACCGATTACGGGCACGAAAATCTACATGAACCTGGGCAACCCGGATCTGGCTGAAAAATACGGCAAACTGCCTTGCGATGGCATCGGCCTCATGCGTGAAGAATTTATCTGGACGACGTTCATTCACGAACATCCTTTGTATCTCATCGAAACGGGCCGGGCTGACTACGTCGTCGATCAGCTGTCCGAAGGCATCCGCAAGGTCTGCCAGGCACTGGCTCCGCGTCCGGTCACGCTGCGCCTGAGCGACTTCAAATCGAGTGAATACCGCAACCTGACGGGCGGTGATAAATACGAACCCCAGGAAAGCAGCGCCCTCCTCGGCTGGCGCGGTGCTTCCCGTTACTATGACCCGAAATACGTCGAAGCGTTCAAACTGGAATTGAAAGCCGTCCGCAAAGTCCGTGAAGAATACGGTTTCAAGAACCTCAACGTCATGATTCCCTTCTGCCGCCGCGTCGATGAAATGCAGAAAGTCGTCGACCTCATGGCTCAGGAAGGCCTCCATCGCGGTCCGGACTTCAAAGTATGGCTCATGGCTGAAATCCCGGCCAACATCATCCTGGCTGACCAGTTCAATCAGTTCGTCGATGGCTATTCCATCGGCTCCAACGACCTGACCATGCTCGTCATGGGCTGCGACCGCGACAACGATACAGTCGCACCGCTCTTCGATGAACGCAACCTGGCTGTCAAACGGGCTATCCGCCATCTCATCACGGTTGCTCACAAAGACGGTAAGACCGTTTCCATCTGCGGCCAGGCGCCGAGCGTCTATCCGGACTTCGCCGAATTTCTGGTCAAGAGCGGCATCGATTCCATCTCGGTCAACCCCGACGCTGTCGTATCGACACGGAAACACGTAGCACAAGTCGAACAGCGTATCCTCCTCGATTCGCTGACAGGCAAGGGCCGTGCTGATACGGAAGACTATACGTGGTAATTGGTAATAGCATATCCGATTTATGAGTAATAGAAAGGCGGTCCCAAAAGAAAAGCAGACTTTTGGGCCGCCTTTTTCTCATACTACGGCCTTGTATTATACACTATTTGCATATTATACATCTTATATCGCGGGATGTTTTTATATATGTTATGATAATAAGTGAATAAGAGAACGCTTGCTATATAGGGGGTGAAAAGACGCTATGTTATCGGAACGTCAGGAAACGATTTTACAGATTGTAAAGGAAAACAGTCCGATTACGGGCCAGCATATTGCCAACCGGCTCCACGTGACGCGGGCAGCTTTGCGCTCGGACCTGGCCATCTTGACCATGTTAGGGCTCATCGATGCGCGGCCGAAATTAGGCTATTTTTTTACGGGCAACAAAGAGAAAGACCTGCTCTCACGGGCTATTACGGATATTACCATTGATTCCTGCCTGTCTCAGCCGGTGATCGTCGGCGAGCATACGAGTGCTTACGATGCCATCATCGCCATGTTTACGGAAGACGTGGGGACCGTATTTGTCGGGACGGACAATATCCTGGCCGGCGTCGTATCGCGAAAGGATTTATTGAAAACCGCTATGGGCAGCAATGACCTTCGGGCCCTGCCGGTACGCATGGTCATGACGCCTGTGAGCAAGGTGATTTACGCCCAGCCAGAAGAAAAGGCGATCGTCGCGGCTCAGCGCCTGATCGAATATGAAATCGACTGCCTGCCCGTCGTCGAGGTCAAAGGGACTGACGAAGATGACAAGAAGGAATTGAAGGTCCTGGGCAGAATATCAAAAACGAACATAACCCGTCTCTTTGTAGAATGTGGGTTAGGGAGGAGATAACCGTGGAAAAACCGATTATTTATGCTTGCTCTGACTCGCTCGGTGAAACAGCCGAACGCGTGGCCCGGGCAGCAGCCAGCCAGTATGACAAACAGGAATTTAACATCATCCGTGTGCCGTATATCCGGTCGGAACAGCAGATCGAAGAACTGGTCTGCAAAGCCGAAGCCAACAAGGCCATGATCTGCTATACGATCATTTCCCCATCCCTGCGCCGGAAGCTGCGGGAACTGACCAAGACGGCCAACGTTACCGTCGTCGACATCATCGGCCCCATGCTGGCCGGTGTCGGCACCTTGACCGATACGGAACCGACGTTGAAAGCCGGCATGATCCACCAGCTCGACGAAGAGTATTTCAAACGCGTCGAAGCCATTGAATTTGCCGTCAAATACGACGATGGCAAGAACCCCATGGGCTTCTTGAAGGCCGATATCGTCATCGTCGGCGTATCGCGTACGTCGAAGACGCCCCTTTCTATGTACTTGGCTCATAAGCGTATCAAAGCGGCCAACCTGCCGCTGGTACCGGAAGTCAGCCTGCCGCCGGAATTGTTCCAGATCCCGGCCCGCAAGATCGTCGGCCTCATCATCGACCCGTTCAAGCTGAACTTCATCCGGTCTGAACGCCTGCGCAGCATGGGCCTCGATGCCAATGCCAGCTATGCCAACATCGAACGGATCAATGAAGAACTGGAATATGCCCGCGGCGTCATGCGCCGTCTCCATTGTCCCATCATCGATGTGTCGTCCAAGGCCATCGAAGAAACGGCCAACTTGGTCATGGAAATCGTAAAACGGAACAAAGAACTGTATCCAGAATAAAGTTAGCCAATGGCGGCTAGCGGGAAAAAGGCTTGTCGCTCGGCGACGAGCCTTTTTTTATGACTATAAGGAAAGCGGGGTAGGTTATGAAAGATTCAACGACAGCCATTTTCACGTCCATGACGGCGGCCTTGGAGAGCCGGCATTTTTTAGCGACGCTGGGAATGGACAAAGAGGAAATGACGGCCTGGATCCGCCGCAGCCATCTGCGGGCCCTGGCCGATGAGCTGCAAGGATGCCGCGATGAAGATGGGCGTTTCCTGTCGCCACAGGTCCTGGCGGCAGCGCAGCCGTACTTGGATTGCCTTCGCCAGGAACCGCCCGGAGGTTGGCTGAAATGCTGCTACCGGCGGGTCCTGGTCCGGCTGTTCCCCGGGTCCTGTCAGGGGAACCGGGAATTGGAAGCGGCTGTAGGCCGCGGGGCCCAAGGGGATATCTATCGCCAGGGCTGCCTCATTTTTATGCAGCTCCTTCGCGGCCTCTATCACTATGAACGGAACGTATTGCCTTTTGATCCGAAAAAGGACATGCCACTCATTCCAGCGGAAGAAATCGCCCGTAAAGGCTACATCAAGGAATACCTTCGCCTGCGGATGCTGGCCACTGATGATTATATTTATGAATTTATGCGCATCGGCATCGATATTACGCCGTTCAATACGCTCGGTCATGTCGGCGGCGTCCATTACGTTGCCGTCTATGCGGCCCGCCAGCTGGCCCGGAACGGCATCCCCGTCGACGTGGCCCTCATTTCCGGCGCCGCCGCCTGCCACGATATCGGCAAATATGGCTGCAAGAAGAATGAAGAAAAGCGCGTCCCTTATTTACATTATTATTATACGGGCATGTGCTGCCGCCGCCTGGGCCTGCCGGCTATCGGCCACATCGCGGCGAACCATTCGGTATGGGACCTGGAGCTGGAAAACTTGTCCGTCGAATCGCTGCTCCTCATCTATGCCGACTTCCGCGTCAAGAGCAGCCGCAATGATAAGGGCAAGGAAATCGTCCATTTCTATTCCCTGGCCGAAGCCTTCGATGTCATCTTAGGCAAACTGGATAATGTCGATGAAGCCAAGCGCCAGCGTTACCAGAAAGTCTATGCCAAACTGGCGGATTTTGAAGCCTTTATGGAAGAACACGGCGTCGTCACGGAACTGCCGGCGGACTTTGCCTGGCAGCCGGCCGACCCGTCGCAGCCCGTCCATCGGGAAAAGGTCCTCCTCGAAGGCAACGACGTCATTGACCAGCTCAAATATGCCGCCATCGACCACAATATCCGCCTCATGAGCATCTTCCGCGATGAAAGCGATTTCGGCAACCTCATCGAAGCGGCCCGCAGCGAACGGCTGTGGAAGAATGTCCGCACGTATATCGGCATTTTCGAGGAATATTCGACGTACATGACGGAACATCAGAAACTCATGACCTTGAAGTTCCTCTACGAGCTCTTGTCCCACCGCGAAGGGGATATCCGCCTGCAGGCAGCCGCTCTCATGGGGCGCATCATTGCCAACTTCAACGATACGTATACGAAGGAACTGCCCGAAGGCGTCTCCCTGCCGGCGAAATCCGTGACCAACCTGTCCTTGTTCACGACCTACCTGGACCGCATCATCTGTCCGGACATCCGCTTCACAGAACAGCATAAATTGTGGATCGGCTATTGCCTGAGTACATTCATCTCAGCCGTCCTGCAGCGCTGCGCCCCGTCCCAGTGCAGCCGCTATACGGCCATCATGGGGCCGTACTACGAGCGGCGCAACTACAGTGAAGAAGAGTATATCATCCTCTTGAAGGTCCTGGCCGATATGGACCGGATTTATCTGGATGACGGATTCATGGCGGCAGCGGCGCCTTTCATCGAAACGGCGAGGGAAAGCGATTCCTTCAACCTGCGCGTCGCTGCCCTCAACTGTGCCCGCCACGTCTTCGCCGACTATTCCGACGATTTGTATTATAAAGACCTGCTGACGGTCATGGACCTGCCCGAAGGGCGGGATGCCTTTTTTGAACGGGAAGGCAATCTCTTCTTGGTCGACCTCAAGATGGGGACCCATTGGGTAGTCAAAGTAGCTAATCTGGAACTCATGCTGCGTTATATCGACGGCCAGAGCGACGCCGGCAGCGTCATGCATCTCGGGACGCATCTGACCAACCTTCTCAAGGTGAGCGAATCCATTTTCGTCCGCCGCGCCGCCGGCGACAGCCTGCTCAAGATCGCTTCCACCATGACCTATGCCCAGCGGAATGAATTGACGGTGGAACTGTTCAACGGCCTGGAAATCGGCGACCCGCAGATCTCCAAGTACGTGCCGGAGTTTCTGGGCAAGATGATCCTCAAGCTGCCGCCGCGGGAATTTGACGAATTTGTCAAGACCATCGAAGGGCAGATACTCAATGTCAATATCCCCCTGGCTTCGTCCATGGTCCAGACGGTCGGCATCATTTTGGAACATTTCGATGAATTTGCCAAGGAATTTTCCCAGGACCCGGCAGTCAACGACAAACGTCAGCGCCAGCTGTTGTACATCATGATCAAGGCCTACGCCCATTACAATAAGGAGCTGAGCCGCGACGCCTTCCGCGATTTGGGGAAATTCATCTTCCACAGCCCGATCATGCCGGAAGAGCGGAAGGATTTCTTGTTCAGCCATTGCTATAAGAAGCTCCTGGTCCTCCTCGATGAAAATAGTGAAGAGAACCTGGATTTCTACAGCAATTCGGCCGTGCTCAACCACATCTACCGCTATATCAGCCAGCATGAATTTGCCTGCGGTTCCTTTGCCTTCGAAAAGGGCCGCAAGCCCTGCTTCTATCCGGGGACCTTCGACCCCTTCAGCCTGGGCCATAAGGCCGTGGCCTGCAAGATACGCGACCTGGGCTTCGATATTTACCTGGCCCTCGATGAATTTTCCTGGTCCAAGCATACCCAGCCGCGGCTCATGCGCCGCAAGATCATGAATATGTCCGTCGCCGATGAAGAGAATATGTATCCTTTCCCCGATGATATCCCCATCAACATCGCCAATCCGGCGGACATCAAGAAGCTCAAGGAAATCTTTGCCGGCCGGGACCTGTACATCGCCGTCGGGACGGACGTCATCGAGAATGCCTCGGCCTACCGGGCCGTGCCGACGCCCGATTCAATCCATACGGTGAACCACATCGCCTTTGCCCGGGAGACCCGGGAAAACCCGGAAACGGACCAGCCGGAAAAGACTTACGGCATCCAGGGCAAGGTCATCCGCCTGACTCTGGACAAATTCTACGAAGACATCAGTTCGACGAAGATACGCGAGAACATCGACCTCAACCGGGATATTTCCAACCTCATCGACGCCGTGGCCCAGAATTTCATTTACGACAATAACCTTTATCTGCGCGAACCGGCCTATAAGCACGTCCTGGAAGCCCGGGAAATCGGCATCGGTTCCTTCAAGCCGCGCGGCGCCGAAAGCTTGTGGCCCATTTGCAGTGCCCTCTGGGACAAGGGCTACCATACGGAAACCGTCGACAGCTATGTCGAAAAGGATTACGTCTGGACCTTGTACATCGACGACGCCAGTCAGGAACGGAAGATGATCGCCTATGCCGCCGTCCATCGCGTCGGCTCCCGCGATTTGCTGCGCGAATTTCACGACTCGGCCATTGCCTCCCACATCCGCGACGCGGCCGATGGCGGCATTGCCTGCATCGGCTTCCTCTATGCCGATGATATGGCCGGCATTGCCAACGTCAGCCAGATCATCATCACGGAAATCCTGACGGAACTCATTGCCCGCGACTTCGCCTATGCCGTCTACCATCCCGTCGACCCGGCCGGCTATGAAGCGACGGTCATCGACGCCTTGCGCCGCCAGGGCTTCGTCAACATCGCCCCGTCGGGGGAACAGCCGATTTACGCTGTCAATATGAAGTCGCCTATTGTCATTTTCCGCGACGTCGAGACGACCATCAAGAACCCCTTCAATAAGAATCCCCGCGTCCGCCGGGCTATCTATGAGGCTCACAACAACTTACTGTCGGTCATGAACCACATTTATCCGGGCCAGCTTATCTTGTCGTTCAACATGAGTGCCTTTTACAACAAGATTATCAAGAAGGTGGCTGAAATCAACGGCGTCTCCATCGTCGAAGATAAGAAGAAGCGCCGCGGGCCGTACATGTCGGTCCCCTTCGGCAAGGCCCTGAGCGATGTCCTCGTGCCCAATACGGTCACTAAGGGCCTCCATATCGACAAGTATTTCAACCGCACCGTCAAGGGCTTTACCATTGCCGAGTGTCAGCATTATTCGTCCGTCGACAACCAGGTCAAGACCATCAAGTCCTTCAACCGGCCGGTCATCCTCATCGACGACCTCCTGCACAAGGGCCATCGCATGCGCATGCTGACGCCTTATCTGGAACAGAACGACGTAGAGATCAAAGAAGTCCTGGTCGGCGTCATGACCGGTCAGGCCATGGATATGATGGAAGAAAAAAACATCCGTGCCGAAAGCGCCTATTTCCTGCCCAGCCTGGAAGTCTGGCTCAATGAAAGGGACTGCTATCCTTTCATCGGCGGCGACAGCCTGGACAATGCCCATAACTACAGCGGTTACGGCCGCAACCCGTCAATCAACCTGGTCCTGCCCTATGTCAAGCCGGCCTTCATCGGCAAGGGGAAGAGCGAAGCCGATTACCTCTATTCCCTGACGTGCCTGCAGAACGCCGCGTCCATCATGGAAACCTTGCAGGACGTCTATCAGGAAACGTTTGAAAAGCGCCTGACCCTGAAGCGGCTCGGCGAAGTTATTACGTACCCGCGCATCCCCGATATCGACGTCGGCGTTAAGTTCGATGAGAACATGGACCCGACGCGGTTCATCAAGAACGATATCGAACGGCTCATCCGCCTGCGCTGGGGAGAAGGAGATGAAGACTTTGAATAAATGGATCCACGATTTACCCGCTGACATCGGGGCGTCTGCCATGCCTCTCGACAGGGCGCCGCAGCTGGCCCGGAAAGCCCGCGTCCACATCGTCGCCTTAGGCGATGTGGGGACGACCATGCTCATCGGCCTGCTCCTGGCCGGGCAGGACGTCATCGCTTCCGTCGGCATGTGCGACATCAATGAGAAGAACCTGGCCCGTCTGGAAATGGAAATGAACCAGATTTGCTATCCCTTTGCCGGCCAGGAAGGCTGTCCGGACCCGGTCCTGCCAGCCGTGACGGTCGTCGGGGAAGAAGACGTCTTCGACTGCGACGTCTTTATCTTCTGTGCCAGCAAGGGCGTGCCGCCTGTCGGAGCCGGCGGCGATGTACGCATGGCCCAGCTCGAAGCCAACCGCAGCCTCATCGCCCACTATGCCGGCCTGGCCCGCCAGGCGGGCTTCGGCGGCCAGGTCTGTATCGTATCGGATCCGGTCGACCCCTTGTGCCGGGCCTTCTTGACGGAATCGGGCCTCCATCCGGCCCAGATCCAGGGCTATGGCCTGGGCGTCATGCATGCCCGGGCCTGCTATTACGCCAAGAAAAATCCGCGTTTTGCCCACTACCTGACGGAAGGCCGGGCCTTTGGTCCCCATGGGGCGGACCTGGTCATCGCCGACAGCCTGGAAGACTACGACGACGCCTTGTCGCGGGAGCTGACGGACCTCGTCGTCCATGCCAACATCGCCGTCCGCGATCTGGGCTATAAGCCCTATATCGCGCCGGCCCTGTCGTCAGCGGCCCTGTCGATCATCCTGACCCTGCGGGGCCAGTGGCATTATGGCTCGGTCTATCTCGGCGATGCATCGAAGGGAGCCTTTTTCGGCGTCAAGAACCGCGTCGCCGGCGGCCAGGTGACTTATGAAGACGTCTGTGCCTGCCCGGCCCTGTACGAACGCTGGAAGCGGGCCTATACGGCGTTGAGCCGCCTCGTCTAGGAAGGGGGCTGTTCTATGCTGTTAGTCGTGAAGGTCGGCTGGGACGAAGCCGGCCATACGGAGCGCATCGGCCGCGTCCTCAGCCGGGCCCTGGAAGGGCGGACGTATCAGGTCATCGAACGGGAAAAGGCCTTCTTGCGCTGGTGCGTCCGGACGCGGGCCGAAAAAGAGGGGACAGCCGTCCTCTTCGCCGTCGCCCTGCCCAAGGCCGGCGTCAGCCTGTCCTATGTCCACCTCGTATCCTGTCTGGTCCGCCACCGCCATTGTCTGGCCGGCTGCCGCGGTGCCGTCCTCGTCGACGGGCAGGGGGAGTTTTTTACAAAAAAAATAGGCCGGGAGCTGATTTTCTTTGCCAATCAGGCCGGCTGTATCTTTCCCGGCAAGCCTCTCGTCGAGGCTACGGGATCCCTTTATAATTTTAATACCCAGGCTCAGATCCAGGGCCTTTCTAATGAGGAAGCCTACGCCGTCAGTGCCGGCCGCCTGGTCAGTAAACTGCTGGCTTTCACCCGGCCCGACGGGACCGGGAAGACCAAGGACGTCGTCGTCCTCCACGCCAGCAGCCGCCGCACGTCGAACACGCTCCTCCTCTGGGAAATGGTGCAGCGCCATCTGCAGGGGAAGGCCCGGGTCACGGGGATTTCCCTGCGCAACGGGACTGTCGTCGACTGCCGGGGCTGCAGCTACGAAACGTGCTTCCACTTCGGCGAGAAAGGGGACTGTTTCTATGGCGGCGTCATGGTGGAAAAAGTCTATCCCGCTGTCCGCAAAGGGGACGTCATCGTCCTTGTCTGTCCGAATTATAATGATGCCGTCAGTGCCAACATCATGGCTTTCTTCAACAGGCTGACGGCGTTATTCCGCAAGGAAGAAGCGGCCTTTGCCCAAAAAGAAGTCTATGCCCTGGTCGTTTCCGGCTACAGCGGCGGCGACATCGTAGCCGAACAGGTCATCGACGCCATGAACTGCAACAAGAACTTCATCCTGCCGCCGTACTTCGCCCTCATCGAAACGGCCAATGCCCCTAAGAGCATCCTCCAGAACGAAGGAATCGAAGACCGGGCGGCCCGCCTGGCAAGATACATATGCATGTAGGGGCGCCACGAGCCACTAAAAAAAGCGTTGTCTTCACAGACAACGCTTTTTTTATCATCCTTAAACATCACGCTGGACTTTACCGGAACGAAGGCAACGAGTGCAAACATTAACTCGTTTTACTTCGCCGTCGACGACAGCGCGGACACGCTGGATATTCGGTTTCCAGGTTTTTTTCGTTTTCAAGTGGGAATGGCTGACATTCATGCCGCTCATTGTTCCTTTACCACAGATTTCGCAAAAGTTTGCCATTGGTTACACCTCCCTGCACCATCACAGTACAACATATAAATCTTATCACAGATTATTAGGTAAAGCAAGTTTTATTTTTTATAAAAAGCCTACGAAATATGATACAATAAAAACGAATATTTGACAAGGAGTTTTTTTGTATGAATTTTTCTATTCGCGATTTAAAAGGCATCGGACCGCGCAAAGAAGCCCTGTTTGCCCGGCTTCATCTGGCGACGGTGTCCGACTTGCTGCAATATTTTCCCCGCGACTACGAAGACCGCAGCCATATCTGGCCCATCGGCCAGGCCCCGTGCGGGACGGGGAAGTCCCTGGTCCTCTGCGGGACCGTCGCGTCAGTCCAGGAAATGCGGCCCCGCCGGGGCCTGTCGCTGTTGAAAGTCAGGGTCAGCGACGGGACGGGGGCGGCCGAGCTGGTCTGGTTCAACCAGGCTTTCAAGAAACGCCAGTTCCGCGTGGGCATGACTTTGACGGCTTTTGGCAAGCTGGAATGGGCTTATGGCCGCCGCCAGATGAATGGGCCTGACACGGAAGAAGGGCGGGCCGAAGGCGAGGGCTTCGTCCCCCTGTACGGCCTGACCGATGGCCTGCGCCAGCAGGATATCCGCAAAGCCGTGCGCCAGGCCCTGGACCTGGCCAGGGAGCATCTGGACATCCTGCCGGGCTGGGACGGCTGCCGCCAGTCGCCCTTTGCCGCCATGCCGACGCTCGAAGCCTATGAGCAGATACACTTTCCCGATTCTATGGAGAAACGGGAACAGGCCCGGCGCCAGCTGGCCTTTGAAGAGCTCTTCGACATGCAGCTCGGCCTGCTCCTGCGTCGGCGCCATGAAGGCAAGCGCCAAGGCCTCAAATGCGGTCCCAATGGCAAGCTGCTCAAGACCTTTTATGAGCACCTGCCCTTTACCCTGACGAAAGGCCAGACCCAGGCCTTCCTCGATATCCAGGCCGACATGGAAAGCGAAGTCCCCATGCAGCGCCTGGTCCAGGGGGACGTCGGCTCGGGCAAGACCGTCGTCGCCGCCCTGGCCCTGGCGAAAATCGTCGAGAATGGCTACCAAGGGGCCCTCATGGCGCCGACGGGTATCCTGGCGGCCCAGCATTACGACGAATTTTGCCGCCTCTTCCAGGGCCTGGACGTGCGCATCGCCTTGCTGACCGGCCGGACGACGACCAAAGAGAGGAAGCAGCTGCTAGCCGACCTGGCTGACGGCCGGATCGACATCCTCATCGGGACCCATGCTCTCATCCAGGACGACGTGGCCTTCCGCTGCCTGGGACTGGTCGTCACGGACGAACAGCACCGCTTCGGCGTCCGCCAGCGGTCAGCCCTGGAACAGAAGGGAAAAGAGCCGCATGCCCTGTTCATGACGGCCACGCCCATTCCCCGGACGCTGACCCTGTCCCTCTATGGTGACCTGGACGTGTCGTCCATCCGCGAGATGCCGCCGGGCCGGAAACGGGTCAAGACCTATGCCGTCGGCGAAGCTCTGCGCCGGCGGGTCTATGTCTTCATGGACAAGCTCATGGCCCAGGGCCAGCAGTGTTACGTCGTCTGTCCCCTCGTCGAAGCGTCGGAAACAGTCGACTTGCAGGCGGCGACGGAACTCTATGAACAGCTGCGGACCCAGGTCTTTACCAAGCGGCCATGCGGCCTCGTCCACGGCCGCATGGCCGGCAAAGAGAAAGAAGCCGTCATGGAAGCCTTCCAGAAAGGGGAGATACAGCTCCTGGTCGCGACGAGTGTCATCGAAGTCGGCGTCAATGTGCCCAATGCGACGGTCATGTTCATCGACGGCGCCGAACGCTTCGGCCTGGCCCAGCTCCATCAGCTGCGGGGCCGCGTCGGCCGCGGCGACCAGCAGGCCTATTGCATCCTCATGGCCAAGGGCGGCAGCGACGAGACGCGGCAGCGCCTGAAATGGATGGAGAAGATCCACGACGGCTTCACCCTGGCCGAAAAGGACCTGCTCCTGCGCGGTTCGGGCCAGCTCTTCGGCTACATGCAGCACGGCCTGCCCGATTTGAAGGCCGCCGACATCCTGAGCGATGTGCCCATCCTGGCGGCAGCCCGCGATGCAGCCCGGCAGTGGTGGCTGGACCACGAGGATACGGCCCAGGCCGAGGCGGCCTTGAAGCGGCGTTTTGGCCAGACTTTTGCCGGACTTTTAAATAACTGACAGAAATTTTTCTGTAATATATGTACATACGAGTTGATTTCAGTTATAATAAGGGATAAGCTATTTAGGGGTATTTCCCCTTAGTTTCTTATATTTTTCAAAACAGAGGTGCAAATATGAGATCTGATAAATTTGGTATGAGAGGTTTGACATTTGATGACGTTCTCCTGGTTCCGGCAAAATCCGACGTGCTTCCGAAGGAAGTCGACGTTTCGACGAACCTGACGCGCGATATCAAACTGAATATTCCTATTATGAGCTCTGGTATGGATACCGTTACAGAAGCTCCTATGGCTATTGCCGTTGCCCGCGAAGGTGGTATCGGCGTTATTCATAAGAACATGTCCATCGCCGCCCAGGCGCGGGAAGTCGACAAAGTAAAACGGTCGGAACACGGCATCATCATCGACCCGATTTTCCTTCATCCCGATAATCTCCTGGCTGATGCCAATGAATTGATGGGCAAGTACCGCATCTCCGGCGTCCCCATCACGGTCGATGGCAAACTTGTCGGCATCATCACCAACCGTGATATGCGCTTTGAAGAAGACATGAGCCGCCGCATCGGTGACATCATGACCAAAGAAAACCTGATTACCGCTCCTGTCGGCACATCCCTGGCAGAAGCTAAAGAAATTCTCCGCAAGCACCGCATTGAAAAATTACCCCTTGTCGATAAAGAAGGTAACCTGCAGGGCCTCATTACCATCAAGGATATCGAAAAAGCTACGAAATACCCGAACTCGGCCAAAGACGGTAATGGCCGCCTCCTGGTCGCCGCTGCTGTCGGCGTAACCCATGATATGACGGACCGCCTCGATGCCCTCGTCGCTGCCAAAGTCGACGTCGTCGTCATCGATACGGCTCACGGCCATTCCCTGGGCGTCCTCAATACGCTGAAAGAAATCAAGAAGATGTATCCGCACCTCCCGGTCATCGCCGGCAACGTCGCTACGGGCGCCGCTACGGAAGCCCTCATCGAATGTGGCGTCGACGCTGTCAAAGTCGGCATCGGCCCTGGCTCCATCTGCACGACCCGTATCGTCGCTGGTATCGGCGTACCGCAGATCACAGCCGTCTATGAATGTGCTAAAGTCGCTCAGCGCTATGGTATCCCCATCATCGCCGACGGCGGCATCAAATATTCCGGTGATATGGCCAAAGCCATCGCTGCCGGCGGCAACGTCGTCATGATGGGCAACCTCCTGGCCGGCACGGAAGAAAGCCCGGGCGAAACGGTCATCTACCAGGGCCGCAGCTACAAAGAATACCGCGGCATGGGCTCCCTGGCTGCGATGGAATGTGGCAGTAAGGACCGTTACTTCCAGGAAGACGCTAAGAAGCTCGTCCCCGAAGGCATCGAAGGCCGTGTACCGTACAAAGGACCGGCAGCTGACACGATTTACCAGATGGTCGGCGGTCTCCGCGCATCCATGGGTTACTGTGGCTGCCACAACATTAAAGAAATGATTGAAAATACGCAGTTCATCCAGATTACCGCAGCTGGTCTTCGTGAAAGCCATCCGCATGATGTCAATATCACGAAAGAAGCTCCGAACTACAGCGTAAACTAATAAGGGCGGAGGGATACGTTGATTAGTACCATCGATATCTTGTCCATCCCTATATGGAACGTCACTATGGAAGAAGCTCGTAACCTGGCCTTTAAGTGCATCGACGAAGGCCGGGCCGCTTCCATTGCGACGGCCAATGCAGAAATGGTCATGCGGGCCCAGACGGACCGCGAACTGGCCCATATCCTCCAGCATGCCGACCTGGTAGTTCCCGACGGGGCCGGCGTCCTGTGGGCTGCAGAACAGCAGGGCAAGAAATTTAAAGAACGCGTGACAGGTGTCGATTTGGCGTGCAGTCTGCTCCAAGAAGCAGCCGCACGCCAAACTCCTGTCTACCTCTTTGGCGGTGCTCCGGGCATCGCTGAACAGGCTGCGGCCAATGTGCAGCAGCAAATCGGGTCCCTTCATATCGCCGGGACTCATTCGGGATTCTTTTCGGCCGATGAAGAAAAGGATATCATCGAAGATATCCGCAGCCAGGGGACGCGCATTCTCTTGGTCGCCTTAGGCGTGCCGAAACAAGAAAAATGGATATCCGAGCATCTTTATGAACTCGGCCCCTGCGTCTGCATGGGTGTCGGCGGGACTTTCGACGTCCTGGCTGGCAAAGCCGGCCGGGCTCCGAAGTGGATGCAGGATAACCGCCTGGAATGGCTCTATCGCCTGTTGAAAGAGCCGACCCGGTTCAAGCGCATGCTGGCGCTGCCGAAATTCGTCGCGGCTGTCAAGCTGGGCGGCCGGGCTAAGTGATGAGGTGATGAGTTGAAAAGTGATGTCTTGAACAAACCTTATATCGTAGAAGACGGATACCCCTTCATTATCGTGCCCCTGTTGCTGGCTGTCGCCGCCGGATATTTCCTCAATGCCTATGTGGCGGTCCTGCCGTTGCTGCTGGCCGGGTATTTTACCTATTTCTTCCGAAATCCCAGCCGGACCATACCGGCTGATGAACGGCTCCTGGTGTCGCCGGCAGATGGGACTGTCGTCGGCGTCGAAGACGTAGAAGAAGATTCGTACCTCAACCAGAAGTGCCGGAAAATCATCATTTTCCTGTCCATCTTCGATGCCCATGTCAACCGGGCACCGCTGGCCGGGACTATCGATTTCCAGCAATATACGTGCGGCCGCTTCCGTCCGGCCTATAAAGAAGGCGTCGGCTATGAAAATGAACGCTATTCCATCGGCATCCATTCAGCCCATACGGATATCCTGGTCACCATCATTGCCGGCATCCTGGCGCGGCGCATCGTCTCCTGGGTCACCTTGGGCGACGAACTGCAGCACGGCCAGCTGTACGGTATGATCAAATTCGGTTCCTGTGCGGAAATCTATGTCCGCGACAATGTGGAAATCACGGTCAAGAAGGGCGATAAAGTCCGCGGCGGTGAATCAGTCATAGGGAGGATTGTCCAATGAAAAATGTAATACCGTGTCTGTTTACCTCAGGGAACCTCAGTTTCGGGGTCCTGAGTATGATCATGACCCTCCACGGGCTCTATACCTGGGCCGGTGTCTGCATCCTGCTGGCCATGGTCTGCGACGCCTGCGACGGCCGTTCGGCCCGCGCTCTGGGCGTCGCCGGTGATTTTGGCAAGGAACTCGATTCCTTGTCCGATGTCGTATCCTTCGGGGCGGCTTCGGCCTTTTTGATTTATTCCTATTCGCTGCAGTCCCTGGGCTGGATCGGCGCCATCCCGGCCATCATCTATGCCGCCCTCGGCGGTATCCGCCTGGCCCGGTTCAACTTGAATACCGGCGTCATCCATGGCTATTTCCAGGGCATGCCTATCCCGAACGGCGGCTGCCTCATCGCGACGTATGTCATTTCCGGAGCCGTCCTACCGGCCTGGCTGCTGGCCATTTTCGTCGTCCTCTTGGGCTATCATCTGGTCAGCAAGGTCCACAACCCCGATTTCAAAGGGGCCAGCCCGGACGTACTCCACAAATCGGCCCTGGCTATCGCCCTGGTCTTCGGTGCCCTGGTCCTGGCCTTTGTCGACTGGCATCTGGTCATCACCATGCCCTTCTTACTGTACATCGTCTTCGGGTTAGTCAATACGGCCATGAACGTCGCAGCTGCTCGCTAAGTCTTTAGGGAGAGTCGCATATGGAACACATCTTGGATATCATCATGATACCCATACAGGTCATCATCGTTTTTTATTCCCTGTATTATTTCATCCTGGCCTGCTTCGGCCTCATGAAGCGGCGGGAACGCATTACGGTAGTGCCTAAGAATACCTTCGCTGCCGTTATTTGCGCGCATAACGAAGAAAAAGTCGTCTGGCAGCTCATCGACAACCTGAAGCAGCTCAACTATCCTAAGGATATGTATGACATCTACGTCGTCGCCGATAACTGCACGGACCATACGGCCGACATCTGCCGTGAACACGGGGCCATCGTCAAAGTGCGGACCAATAAGGAACAAGTCGGCAAGGGCTATGCCCTGGACTGGATGTTCTCGCAGATGCTGGCCCAGGAAAAGCAGTACGACGCCTTCGTCGTCTTCGATGCGGATAATCTGGTCCATCCGGAATTCCTGCGGGAAATGAACAACCACCTCTGCAAGGGGGAAAAGGTCATCCAGGGCTATATGGATTCTAAGAATCCGACGGACTCGTGGATTGCCGGTACCTTTTCCATCGCCTTCTGGCTCATCAATCACATGTGGCATTTGGCCAAGTACAACATCGGCTTGTCGACGGCCCTGGGCGGCACGGGCATGTGCATCGCCACGGAAATCGTCCGCAAGTACGGCTGGGGCTGTGACTGCCTGACGGAAGATATGGAATTTTCCATGAAAGTCCTCCTGGAAGGCGTCCGCACTTGCTGGGCCCACGACGCCATCATTTATGACGAAAAGGTCGTCGGCTTCATGCAGTCCTGCCGCCAGCGCAAGCGCTGGGCCCAGGGCCAATGTGACTGTGGCGAACGCTTCATTCCCAAGCTCTTCGCCCGGGGCATCAAGACCGGCAACATCCGCATGCTTGACGGCATCATTACCTTGTCCCAGCCGTTCTTCATGATGGCTTCGACGATTTATGCCGTCCTGGCTTCAATCAATTCCTACCTGCCTTTTTACACCAATATCCTCAATGCCATCGTGCCCGTCCAGATTTGGACGATCATCGGCGTCGGACAGTACCTCATCCCGGTCATCGTCCTCTTGCAGATCAAAGTGCCGCCGAAATCATGGGCTTATCTCATTATTTATCCGATTTTCATGTACAGCTGGATTCCCGTCAACTTCCTCGGTTTCAAAGACCGGCATAAGATGAAATGGAGTCACACGCTGCATACGCGGGCCCTGTCTTATGAAAGCGCGGCCTTATTGCGGAAAGAAAACAAGAAGTAAGGAGTTCGACTATGCATATTTTGTTGACCAATGATGACGGTTTGAAGGCCCCGGGCCTTCAGACGCTGAAACGGGAGCTGGCATCCCGCGACTGCCGCCTGACTGTCGTTGCGCCTAATGGCCAGCGCAGTGCGGCGTCTCATTCCATGACGATCAATAAGGCCCTCTACTGCCGTGACGAATCGACGGTACCGGGAATCCGGGAAATCGCCGTGTCTGGTACACCTGTCGACTGCGTCAAGATGGCCATGGAATACTTCCTCAAAGACGACAAGCCGGACCTCATCATTTCCGGCATCAACGACGGCTACAACCTGGGCAGCGACGTCCTCTATTCCGGTACCGTCTCGGCCGCCATGGAAGGGCCTTACTACGGTCTGCCGGCCTTTGCCGTATCCATGCTGGGCATGACGGACGAACGCTGTGTCCAGACGGCTCACCTCGTCTGGGACCTGGTCCAGAAGCTCATCGTGAAAGGCCGCTTCCCGGGCATCGTCAACGTCAACGTGCCGCCTGAAGGCGATATCAGCCTGGACAATGTCCGCGTCGTGCCCCAGACGGTTCAGATCTATCACAACGTCATCGCTGAGAAACGCGACCTCGACGGCAGTGTCTGCTATCACATCGTCGGCGATATCGACATGACGACGGCTCCTGAGGACAGCGACGTCGCCTGCATCCGCCAGGGCCATATCGCTTTGACGCCGCTCAAATGGCAGCAGACGGCTGACCGGGTCATAGATCACTTGAAAGGATGTCTGTCCGTATGACCGATGAAGCCCTCATTGAAATTGCGAAACAATATCGCGCTCATTCGTACAGCCCGTATTCTCATTTTCCCGTCGGCGCCGCCGTCCTGACGGCGTCGGGGAAAGTCTATGGCGGTTGCAACATCGAAAATTCCAGTTATCCCCTGGGCAACTGCGCCGAACGGACGGCCATTTTCAAGGCCGTATCCGAAGGGGAGCGGGACCTGGCGGCCATCGCCATCGTCGCCGATACGCCCGGCCCTTGTTCACCCTGTGGCGCCTGCCGGCAGGTTATGGCAGAATTTCGCATCCCCAAGGTCATCATGGCCAACCTGAAAGGGGAATGGTGCGTCGTCACTTTGGACCAGCTCCTGCCGTATGCCTTTTCTGACACCGATTTGTAAAGAAAGTGCGCTGAATACGGACAAATTTCCGTAAAGGGCTTGCAATTTTTAAGAAGTCGGTTTATAATAACAATCACATCATACATATTGCGTGAACGAAACACACGGGAGAAGGCCTGGCCTACCGACGGAGTCAAACTCTCAGGTGCCCCTCAGGGGGTGGGACCGTGTGTGGACACGACTCTGGAGAGTCCCGTTTGGGCGCCGAAGGTGCAAGGAAGTGATTCCTAATCTCTCAGGCAAAAGGACAGAGCTGGCAGAATGACCTTTCTTTTTTTTCTGCGACCCTTAGGACCTATCTTCAGAGTGATGATGATAGGTCTTTTTTTCATGTCATTATAATTACCATAACAAAAGGGGAGTATGAAAAGATGTTAGAAACGTTGAATGCCATTGATAGTTTTGTCTGGGGGCCGCCGTTGCTGGTCCTGCTCATCGGAACCGGCCTGATGCTGACTGTCCGTCTCCATTTGCTGCAAGTCTTCCGTCTGCCGAGAGCGCTGAAGCTCATCTTCACGGCTAAGAACCAGGGTGAAGGCGACGTAGACAGCTTCAAGGCTTTGTGCACGGCTTTGGCTGCTACCGTCGGCACGGGCAACATCGTCGGTGTTGCTACGGCTGTCCATGCTGGTGGTCCTGGGGCTATCTTCTGGATGTGGATGGCTGCTTTTGTCGGCATGGCCACGAAATACGCCGAAGGCTGTCTGGCTGTCAAATACCGTACGGTCGATAAGAACGGCGACATCGCCGGCGGCCCGATGTACTACATCGAAAACGGCTTGGGCAAGAAATACAAGCCCTTGGCTTTCTTGTTCGCCTTCTTCGGCGTCCTCGTCGCCTTCTTCGGCATCGGGACGTTCGCTCAGGTCAACTCCATCGTTGAAATCACGCGCCTGACGACGAGCATCCCCGTCGAATACACGGCTATCGTCTTGACCATCCTCGTCGCTGCCATCACCATCGGCGGCCTCCAGTCCATCGCCCGCGTCGCTTCCAAGATCGTCCCGGCCATGGCTGTCATCTATGTCGTTTCTACCGTCGCTTTCCTGGTCATCTTTGCCGATCAGATCCCGGCCGCTGTCGAACAGATCATCGTCAGCGCCTTCACGCCGACTGCCGCAGCTGGCGGCTTCCTTGGCGCTACGGTCTTAGTCGCTATGCGTAACGGCGTCGCCCGCGGCGTCTTCTCCAATGAATCGGGCTTGGGTAGTGCGCCTATCGTAGCCGCTGCTGCCAAGACGAAATGGCCGGCTGAACAGGGCCTCATTTCCATGACCGGTACCTTCATCGACACTATCATCATCTGCACCTTGACGGGCCTGGTCCTCGTCGTCAGCGGTGCCTGGATGGGCGACGTCAACGGCGCAGCCCTGACCAATGCCGCATTCAACATGGCCTTCCCGACGTACGGCAGCATCATCCTCTGCGTCGGCCTGACCCTCTTCGCTTTCACGACTATCCTCGGCTGGAACTACTACGGTGAACGCTGCGTCCAGTACCTCGTCGGCGTCAAAGGCATTCTGCCGTACCGCATCATCTTCATCGCCCTCGTCGCCTGCGGTGCCTTCATCAAACTCGACGTCATCTGGGTCCTGGCTGATATCGTAAACGGCCTCATGGCTATCCCGAACCTCATCGCCCTCATCGGCCTTTCGGGCGTCGTCGTAGCCGAAACGAAGAAATACTTCGCTCATCTGAAGGAAGAAGAAATGGTCGTAGCCGAAGATTCGGAAGAAAAAGTCCCGGCTGGCCACTAAGTTAAAAAAAGTTCAAAAAAATACTTGACGATTCTGCTAGTTATGGTATAATTCTTCTTGTGCCAAGCACTGAAACACAAAGTGCCCGGCACAAGAGATATGCCGGGGTGGCGGAATGGCAGACGCACCTGACTCAAAATCAGGCGGGTAACACCGTGAGGGTTCAAGTCCCTCCCTCGGCACCAAGCAAAGAGGCTTGTCGCATACGCGACAAGCTTTTTTTTATCATTCGTGATGGAAGCCTATCCAACTTCTTTTTCTTTCTATCTATATATGTTATAATAGAATAGACATATGATTATAGGAGGGAGTCGATTCACATGAATGAAATCTTTGCCAGACGGAGTATCCGTAAATTTTTACCGACCATGGTAGAAGATGAAAAGATAGAACAGTTACTGCGCGCCGGTATGGCCGCTCCTTCGGCTGGGAATCAGCAGCCTTGGGAATTTTACGTTGTCCGCGACAAACGGGTCATCCAGGACTTATCCCACTGCAGTCCCTATGCTGGCTGTGCTGCCGGTGCTTCCTTGGCCATCGTCGTCTGTTCCCGCGATGAAAACATGCGTTTCCCGGCTTTCGTCAATCTCGACCTCAGCGCAGCAGTTGAAAACATCCTGCTCGAAGCCGTCCACCTCGACCTTGGTGCCGTATGGCTCGGCGTCGCCCCGTATAAGGCCCGTGAAGTCCTCGTCCGCCGGTCCCTCGGCGTTCCCAAAGGCCTGACGCCTTTCGCCATCGTAGCCATGGGGTATCCCCAGGCCACAGCCGAAGACAAACCACGCGAAGACCGCTACGATCCGTCCCGCGTACATTATGTATAATTAGTTTGTAGTACAGCGTTTGTAGTTTGTAGCAGATGGGGCTGTCGCACGAAGGTTTTTGCCATCATGCGAGGCCCCGTTTACTTTATAGTTTGTAGCACAGAGTTTGTAGTTTGCAGAGAAAAACTTCAAATTTAAAGCCACCCTCTAACAACTAACTGCTAGCCACTAACAACTTTAAAGGGCTTGTCGTCGTGCGACAAGCCCTTTTATGCACCTGAAAGGAAATCCCATGTCTGAAGAACGAGCTCCTATTACTTTTCACCTGGAGGAATTGCGGCGGCGCCTCATCGTCTGCTTCGCAGCCTGGCTCCTGGGCAGTATTATTTCCTATATATACGCCGAAGATATCATCGCCGTCCTTTCGGCTCCGGCCGGGAAATTGTATTTCCTCAATCCGGCAGAAGTCTTTTTTTCTTATTTAGAAGTCGCTGCCTTTACGGGTTTTCTCGGCACCCTGCCCATCCATTGTTATGAGTTCTGGCGCTTCCTGCGGCCGGCTCTGCGTGGTGGGGAAGTGACGACGGCCTTATGGTTCATCCCGTCGGCCCTGCTCTTATTTTACGGCGGTTCGGCCTTTGCCTTTTTCTGGGTCCTGCCGGCGGCAATCCAGTTCTTCATGGGTTTTGCCACGGTGTCGTTGCAGCCCATGTTCTCTCTCTCGGCGTATCTATCGTTTTTCATCGCCTTTCTCCTGCCTTTCGCCCTGGGCTTCGAACTGCCCCTGGTCCTCCTGGTCCTGTCCCGCCTGGGGCTGGTGACGGCGGCCATGCTGAAAGCCAAGCGCCGCGTCTTCATCCTCCTGGCCTTCATCTTTGCCGGCGTCGTATCGCCGACGACGGACATGTTCACCCAGACGTGCATTGCCATCCCGATGATTGTTCTGTACGAAGGGACAATTATCGTCATCGGGATGACAGAAAGGAGAAGCAGCGGGAAGGACTGAAAAGGCCAGAAAAACATGACGTGTATACAGTATTTTTATAAATCCGCAGGGTGCGTCCCTTGTAATGTTTTCCTATTTTGTTATAATGAAGAAAGCGGTGAATGTATGGGAGTGGACATCTGTGCGTTTACCGGTCTTGACTTAATTTTTCTAAGCAGGAGGGTATTTTCATGAAAAAAATTCGTTCGGTTTTAGTTGCCAACCGCGGAGAAATCGCTATTCGTGTTTTCCGGGCTTGTAATGAACTGGGAATCCGTACCGTAGCTATTTATTCCAAAGAAGATTCGCTGTCCCTGCACCGTTTCCGTGCAGATGAATCGTATCTCGTCGGTGAAGGCAAAAAACCGGTAGATGCATATTTAGATATTGAAGATATTATCCGCATTGCTCATGAACATGACGTCGATGCCATCCATCCGGGCTACGGCTTCTTGTCTGAAAATGCGGACCTGGCCAAACGCTGTGAAGAAGAAGGCATTATCTTCATCGGTCCTAAAGTCGAACACCTCATCATGTTCGGCGATAAGATCAATGCCCGCATCCAGGCGAAGAAGGCCGGTATCCAGTACATCCCCGGCAGCGACGGCCCGGTCATGAATTATGCAGAAGTCGAAAAATTTGCCAAACAGGTCGGCTTCCCAATCATGCTGAAAGCTGTCAACGGCGGCGGTGGCCGCGGTATGCGTATGGTCGATCGCATGGCCGATCTCCGCGATGCCTACGACCGTGCTAAATCGGAAGCCAAATTGGCTTTTGGCAGCGATGAAATTTATTTGGAAAAATGCATTGTCAATCCGAAACACGTCGAAGTCCAGATCATGGGCGACGAACACGGCAATGTCATTCACCTCTTTGAACGCGACTGCTCCATCCAGCGCCGTCATCAGAAAGTTGTCGAAACGGCTCCGGCTTCGGCCCTGCCTATCGAACTGCGCCAGAAGATTTGCAACGCAGCCCTGAAATTGATGAAGAACGTCCATTACGTCAATGCCGGGACCGTTGAATTCCTGGTTACGCCGGACGGTGAATTCTATTTCATCGAAGTCAACCCGCGCGTACAGGTCGAACATACCGTCACGGAAATGATTACGGGCATCGACATCGTACAGACCCAGATCAAAGTCGCTGAAGGCTATGCCCTGGACAGCGATGAAATCGGCATCAAATCCCAGGACGACGTCCGCTGCCTGGGCGATGCCATCCAGTGCCGTATCACGACAGAAGACCCGATGAACAACTTCATGCCTGATTCGGGCAAGATCATGGTATACCGCAGCGGCGGCGGCTTCGGCGTCCGCCTCGACAGCGGCAATGCCTATACCGGCGCCATCATCACGCCGTACTACGATTCGCTGCTGGTCAAGACGACGACTTATGGCCTGACCCATAAAGAAGCCGCTCAGAAGATGCTCCGCGTCCTCAAGGAATTTCGTATCCGCGGCGTCAAGACCAACATCGGCTTCTTGATCAACGTCCTCAAGAGTCCGGAATTTATCGCTGGTACGTACAACGTCAACTTCATCGATGACCATCCGGAACTGTTCAACCTGCCCGTCGTCCAGGACCGTGGCACGAAGCTCCTCAAATATATCGGCGATACGACCATCAATGGCTATGCCGACGCCGGCCATCAGGATAAACCGGTTTTTGAAGCCTTGGAACTGCCGACACCTGTCGAAGGCGCTTATCCGGACGGGACGAAACAGAAATTCGATGCCATGGGACCGGAAAAATTCTCCCAGTGGATCAAGGAACAGCAGAAGGTCTTCTTCACGGATACGACCATGCGCGACGCCCATCAGTCCCTGTTCGCTACGCGCGTCCGTTCCATCGATATGCTCCGCGTCCTGGAAACGGCTTCCAAGAAACTTCCGAATCTCTTCTCCTATGAATGTTGGGGCGGCGCTACCTTCGACGTAGCTTATCGCTTCCTCTATGAAGACCCTTGGGTCCGCCTGCGCCAGATGCGCAAGAAAGCGCCGAACATCCTCTTGCAGATGCTCGTCCGCGGCGCCAATGCCGTCGGCTATACGAGCTATCCCGACAACGTCGTCAAGAACTTCATCGACTTGTCGGCCAAGAACGGCATCGACGTCTTCCGCGTCTTCGACAGCCTCAACAGCTTGGACAACATGTACGGCACCATCCAGGCCGTCCGGGAAAACAACAAACTGGCCGAAGTCGCCCTGTGCTACACGGGTGATATCCTCGACCCGTCCCGGGATAAATACGATTTGAAATACTACGTCAACATGGCGAAAGAATTGCAGAATGCCGGCGCCAACATCATCGCCATCAAGGATATGGCCGGCCTCTTGAAACCGGAAGCGGCATACCGCTTGGTATCGGCCTTGAAAGATGCCGTCGATCTGCCGATCCATCTTCATACCCATGACGGTTCGGGCAATGCCATCTGCACGTATAACCGCGCTATCGACGCCGGTGTCGACATCGTCGACGTCGCTTATTCCGCCTTTGCCGGCGGCACGAGCCAGCCGAGCATGAGCACCTTGTACTACGCCTTGAGCGGCAAGGACCGCCAGCCGGACCTCGACGTCGATGCCATGGAAGAACTGTCCCGTTACTGGGCTACGGTCCGTCCGTACTACAAAGGCGTCGACAAAGCCGATGCTTATCCGAATACGGAAGTCTACCAGCATGAAATGCCGGGCGGCCAGTTCTCCAACCTGCGCCAGCAGGCGAAAGCCGTCGGCCTCGGTGACCGCTGGAATGAAATCAAGAAGATGTACCACACGGTCAGCATGATGTTCGGCGACATCATCAAAGTTACGCCGTCGTCGAAAGTCGTCGGCGACATGGCCTTGTTCATGGTCCAGAACAACCTGACCGAACAGGACGTTTACGATAAAGGTGACGTCCTCGACTTCCCGCAGTCCGTCGTCGAATTTTTCGAAGGCCGCATCGGTATTCCTTACCAGGGCTTCCCGGAAAAACTCCAGAAGATCGTCCTGAAAGGCAAGAAACCCTTGACGGAACGCCCGGGCAAGAGCCTGGCTCCTGTCGATTTCGAAGCGATCCGCCAGAAACTGACCGATGCCGGCTATAAGCACGAAGATGAAGACATCAACGCCTACTGCCAGTATCCGAAAGTCTTCAAGGACTTCAACGAAACGGTCAAGAAATACGGCGATGTCAGCGTCCTCGATACGCCGACGTTCTTCTTCGGCATGAAGAAAAACGAAGAAGTCCACGTTGAAATCGAAGAAGGGAAGGACCTCATCATCACCCTCATCAACATCAGTGATCCTGATGACAGCGGCGTCCGCACCATTACCTTCATGTTCAACGGCGCCGAACGTGAAATCCAGGTCCAGGACAAGAGCGTCGACATGAAGACCGTCACCCGCCGCAAGGCCGATCCGGACAAAGCCGGCGACATCGGGGCTACCTTGTCCGGCTCTGTCGTCAAAGTCCTGGTCACCAAGGGCCAGAAAGTCAAGAAAGGCGAACCGTTAGTCGTTACGGAAGCCATGAAGATGGAAACGACCATTACGTCGCCTATCGACGGCACAGTCGGCGAAATCTATGCTACCAAAGGCCAGGCCATCATCAGTGGCGACTGCCTGTTGGAAGTACTGGAATAATGTTTGAAGTATGATGTTTAATGTTTGAAGTGATGGTTTTAAATTAGCCCCTTCTACATCAAACATCATACTTTCAACGTCAAACTTAAAAAGGGCTTGTCGTGTACGACAAGCCCTTTTGCCATTCATTCACAAAGGAGTTTTCTCATCATGAAAATGGTAACGGTCTATTTATTAGGCAAGAAATTTTCGGTCCCTGAAGATCTGACGATCATGCGGGCCATGGAATATTCCGGCTTCCGCCTCGTCCGGGGCTGCGGCTGCCGCAGCGGGTTCTGCGGGGCCTGTGCCGTCGTCTACCGCCTGCAGGGCCAGACGGAGACCCATTCGGCCCTGGCCTGTCAGACGAAAGTCGAAGACGGCATGTGCGTCGGCCGCCTGGAATCGTTCCCCATCAAGAAGCGGGATTACGATATGGAAGACCTGCCCGTTGCCGGCAACGTCGTTGGCCAGCTCTATCCGGAAATCTACAACTGCATCCATTGCAATGCCTGTACGCGGAACTGCCCTCAAGGCATCCAGGTCATGAAATACATCGCCCTGGCCCAGCGCGGTGACTATGCCGGCTGTGCCAAGGAATCCTTCCGCTGTGTCTGCTGCAATATCTGTGCGGCCAGCTGTCCGGCCAAGATCAGTCACGGTGCCGTCGGCCTCCTGGCGCGGCGCCTTATGGGCAAGTACATCGCCAAGAAGAGCAAGCATCTGGAACAGCGCGTCCAGGCCATCGAGGAAGGCCAGTTCGCAGCCGACGTCCGGCATCTGATGGAAGCCGATGACGCCGAATTGCACCGATTGTATGAATCGCGGGATATCGAGAAATAGGGGGACACTATGATCTATACAGAAGAAATGCGGGCTTCCCAGGCGCGGGTCGAAGCTACGCGGAATATCCGTTTGTCTGAAGAATTGCCGCGCTTCACGGCTGAAGAAAAGGGGGAACTCCTGCGCCAGTACCACCCGGATTACCATGAAGAAGGTTTTGCCGTCCTCACGGCGGGCCCGAACAAAGGCGATAAAGTGCCGAAAGAACTGGCAGCCCTCCTGCAGGGCAAGAGCCGCATGGATACGGCCGATGTCGACCTGGACCACATCCAGTTCGAGACGGACGTCCTGGTCATCGGCGGCGGCGGTGCCGGTGCCGCGGCGGCTATCGAAGCGGCCCGCCACGGCGCCCGGGTCCTCATGGCGACGAAACTGCGCCTGGGCGATGCCAATACGGGCATGGCTGAAGGCGGCATCCAGGCGGCGGACAAAGAAAACGATTCGCCGGCGGCCCATTATCTCGATGCCATTGGCGGAGGTCATTATAAGAATAAACCGGAACTCTTGGCCGAACTCGTCCTCCACGGGCCGGAAGCCATCCACTGGCTCAGTTCGCTGGGTGTCCTCTTTGACAAGGACAGCGACGGCTCCATGGTCACGACCCACGGCGGCGGCACGTCGCGCAAGCGCATGCATGCCTGCGGCGACTATACCGGTGCCGAAATCATGCGCGTCCTCCGCGATGAAGTGCGCAATGCCGGTGTCGACGTCGTCGAATATTCGCCGGCTGTCGAACTCCTCCTCGATGGGGAAGGGCAGGCGGCCGGTGCCGTCCTCTACGACTTCGATACGCACGAATACCACGTCGTCCGGGCCAAGAGCGTCATCATAGCCACGGGCGGTGCCGGGCGCCTCCATTATCAGGGCTTCCCCACGTCCAACCACTACGGCTCGACGGCAGACGGCCTGGTCATGGCCTATCGCGCCGGCGTGCCCCTCATCTATGCCGATGCCATCCAGTATCATCCGACCGGGGCGGCTTACCCGCCGCAGATCTACGGGGCCTTGGTGACGGAAAAGGTCCGCTCCCTGGGAGCCATGCTGGTCAATAAGAACGGCGAAGCCTTCCTCCATCCCTTGGAAACGCGTGATGTCGTAGCGGCAGCCATCATCCGCGAATGTCAGGAACGGGACAAGGGCATCTACGCCCTCCACGGTCCGGCTGTCTGGCTCGATACGCCCATGGTCGACCTCATCAATGGCGAAGGGACCATGGAAAAACGCCTGCCGGCCATGATCCACATGTACGAAAAATTCGGCATCGATATCCGCAAGCAGCCTATCCTGGTCTATCCGACCCTGCACTACCAGAACGGCGGTATCTGCATCGGTGCCAAGAGTGAAACGAAGATCCCCGGCCTCTATGCAGCTGGCGAGGATGTCGGCGGCATCCACGGGACGAACCGCCTCATGGGCAACAGCCTCCTGGACATCATCGTCTTCGGCCGCATTGCCGGCATGGAAGCGGCTTCTTACAGCCAGACGGCCCAGCCCGGCAAGGGGACCCTCGACCACGTCCGCCGTTTTGACCAGGAACGGGAAGCAGCGGGGATACACGACGATATCTTGTCGCCGAAGCTACTGCCCAATTACACCCATAACCGCGGCACGCGGGGCTAAGCCCGTCCTAGGCTTCGTGGAGCTGGCGGGCTTTGCGCTGGACGGCGAGGCTGATGAAGAGCAGCAGGGCGCCGGCGGCCAAGAAGACGTATTTCATGCCCAGGAAGGTGGCGATGACGCCGCCCAGGATGGGACCGCCCATGGCGCCGATCTGCTGGGCTGAGAACATGAGGCCGAAGACGCGGCCTTTGATGCTGGCACTGGTCTTTTCGGCTAAAATGGCGTTGATCGACGGATAGATACCGGAGAAGAAGAGGCCGATGGCGAACTGGCTGGCGGCAAAGGTGTACAGCGTGTCCGGGAGGGCCTGGACGAAGAAGAAAATCCCCGCCAGGACCAGGGACAATCGCAGGGCCTTGACGAAGCCGTGATGCTGGCCGAAGCGGCCCCACAGCGGCGCCGTGATGGCGCTGGAAAAACCGCTCATCGAGAAGATGAGGCCGGAAATGAAGACCAGGTTGTCCAAGTCGCCGGCCAGGTGGGAAATGTACGTCGTCAAGATGGGCTGGACGATGAGGATGACGACCTGGACCAGGGCGGCACTGACCAGCATCAGGCGGATGACGGGAATCTTCCAGAGACTGACCTTATCCCCTTCGCTGTCGGCGGCGCTGTCTGCGCCGGCTGTATCCGTCGGCGGTTCCTTGATGAAGAAGACCAGGACGATGAAGTTCAGGAACAGGGCGGCTGCGGCCAGGAAGAAGGACATGCGCATGCCGAAGACTTCGGCCAGGATACCGCCGAAGAGGGGGCCGATGATGCCGCCTGCCGTCAGGGCGCCCTGCATGATGCCCAGGCAGATGCCCAGTTTCTTCGGCGGCGCATAAATGGTCATGATGGCCAGTTCCATCGGCCACAGGCCCGAGGCGAAGCCCTGGAACATGCGCATGAAGGTCAGCTGCAGCGGCGACGTGACGATGCCGCCGAGGAAGTAGCTGATCGATAAGAGCAGGCTGGCCCGGATGGCCATGAGCCGCTTGCCCCGCCGGTCGGCCATGCGCCCCCAGATAGGTGCCATGACGGCGCTGACCAGGAAGGTCGATGAAAAGACGACGCCTGACCAGATATTGACGGAAGCGGCATCGACGCCTAATTCCCGGGTCAGATACATGGGCAGGAAGGGGATGAGCATGGTATAGCTCGAAGACATGAAGATGACATTGCAGGTTAGAATGGCTAAACAGAATTTCCAGTTCACATCGATCACCTTTCTCGTGTTCATTGTTAACGTGCTAACTTCTTATTATACGCCGCCTTTTTAGGGATTACAACTTGTCATGACAGAAGGGGAGCCTTATAATGAATAGTATCTATGTTGGAAAGGAAGGAACCTGAATTGGCCATTTACCTTGCAAAGCGCCTCCTCGGCGCCTGTGTCGTCTTATGGGCGATCATTACCATTACCTTTGGCCTCATGCACGCCATCCCGGGCGGTCCCTTTACCCAGGAAAAAAAGCTGCCGCCGGCCGTCATGGCGACCGTCGAAGCCCGATATCACCTCGACGAACCCTTGTGGTCCCAGTATGTCGACTACGTCCGCCATGCGGCCGTCCTCGATTTGGGCCCGTCTTATAAGTATCCCGGCAAGACCGTCAACGATATCATTGCCGAAACCTTCCCCGTGTCGGCTCAGCTGGGGATTATCAGCCTGCTCCTGGCCATCGGCGCCGGCGTCCTGGCCGGCATGGCGGCGGCCTGGTACAAGAATACCTGGATAGACTATGCCATGATGATCGGCGCCACGCTGGGCGTCTCCGTACCCAGTTTCATCCTGGCGGCCGTCCTCATCCAGCTCTTCGCCTTTACCTGGCCCATCCTGCCGGCGGCGTTGTGGAAGGGACCGGCTTACGTCATCCTGCCGGCCCTGGCCCTGGCAGCCCAGCCGACGGCCTTCATCATGCGCCTGACCCGGTCGAGCCTGCTCGATGCCCTGGGACAGGACTATATCCGCACGGCCCGGTCGCGGGGCATCGGCACGCGGTCCCTCATCTGCCGCCATGCTTTGCGCAACGCCCTGCTGCCCGTCGTCAGCTACATCGGCCCTTTGGCGGCGGCTCTCTTGACGGGGAGCTTCATCGTCGAGACGATCTTTGCCATTCCCGGCCTGGGGCGCCACTTCGTCACCAGTATCTATAACCGCGACTATACGGTCATTTTGGGCATTACGATTTTTTACAGTTTCCTCATTATGATGATGAATCTGCTCATCGATGTCATTTATCCGCTCTTGGACCCGCGGATTACCATAGATGGAAAGAAGGAGGGATGATGATGGATTTTACACCGCTTACGGCTGCGGACCGGACGGAACCGTATGTACCGCCGCAGACCCTGCGCGACCGGGGCTGGCGGCAGATGAAGAAGAACCGCCTGGCTTTATGGGGCCTGGCCATCGTCGTCATCATGAGCATCCTGGCCATTGCCGGTCCCTGGCTGGCACCGTATACCTATGCCGACCAGGATTTGACGGCTGCCAATGCCTGGCCGTCGGCTGCCCATTGGTTCGGCACCGATTCGTTGGGCCGGGATCTCCTGGTCCGCGTCCTCTATGGCGCCCGCATTTCCTTGTCCATCGGCCTCGTGGCCAGCTTGATCAACGTCTTCATCGGCGTCATCTACGGCGGCATTGCCGGCCTGGCTGGCGGTCGGACGGACCAGATCATGATGCACATTGTCGATATCCTCTATTCCATTCCCATGCTGCTCTATGTCATCTTGCTCATGGTCGTCTTTAAACCGGGCCTGCTCAATATCTACCTGGCCCTGGGCATTGCCTACTGGCTCAACATGGCCCGCATCGTCCGCGGCCAGATTCTCAGCCTGAAGCAGCAGGAATACGTCATGGCCGCCCGGTCCTGCGGGACATCGATGTGGCATATCCTTTGCCGTCATATGATTCCGAACTGTGTCGGGCCCATCATTGTCACCCTGACCTTGTCCATTCCCGATGCCATTTTTACGGAAGCCTTTTTGAGCTTCATCGGCCTCGGCGTCTCGGCGCCCATGGCCAGCTGGGGTGTCCTGGCGTCTGAAGGTATCAACAGTATGCGTTCCTTCCCGTTCCAGCTCGTCTTTCCGGCCCTGGCCCTGTGCATTACCATGCTGGGCTTCATGTTCCTCGGCGACGGCCTGCGCGACGCCTTGGATCCGCAGAATCAGAAGGAGGGACGCTGATGCAAGCACTCTTAGAGGTTCGCCATTTAACCATTTCTTTCCATACCTACCGGGGCCTGCTGGAAGCCATCCATGACGTGTCGCTCACAGTCAATCCCGGCGAAACCGTCGGCATCGTCGGCGAGTCGGGCTGCGGCAAATCCGTCACATCCCAGGCGGCCATGAAATTGCTGCCGGCAGAAGCGACGGAATATACGAGCGGCCAGATTCTCTGGGATGGCCGCGACGTCATCCCCTTGTCGGAACAGAAGATGAACCACCTGCGCGGCCGCGACATGGCCATGATCTTCCAGGACCCCATGACGTCGCTCAATCCCGTCCTGACCATCGGGACCCAGCTCTGCGAGGGCATTGCCCTGCACCAGCACCTGGGGCGCAAAGCCTGCCAGGCCAAGGCCCTGGAACTGCTCAAAGCCGTCGGCCTGACGTCGCCGGAAAAGCGGCTCCACCAGTATCCCCATGAATTATCAGGCGGCATGCGCCAGCGCTGCCTCATCGCCATGGCCCTGTCCTGTTCGCCGAGGCTCCTCTTTGCTGACGAACCGACGACGGCCCTCGATGTGACGACAGAAGCTCAGGTCCTGGATGTCCTCAAGCGCCTTCAGGCCGAATTGGGCATGGCCGTCGTCCTCATTTCTCATAATCTCGGCGTCATCGCTCAGATGTGCCGCCGCATTTACGTCATGTATGCCGGCGTCGTCGTCGAAGAGGGGACGGCAGACGATATCTTTTATCGCCCGGCCCATCCCTATACGAAGGGCCTCTTGGCGTCTCTGCCGGATCCATCCCAGAAAGACAAGGCCCTGACCGGGATTCCCGGCCAGGCACCGGACTTATTCCACATGCCCCAGGGCTGCCGCTTCTATCCACGCTGTCCCCGGGCCATGAAAGCCTGCATGGAAGCGGCCCCGCCGCGGGAAGAAGCCGGGCCGGGCCATTACTACCGGTGCTGGCTGGCCCAGGCCGCAGCGGCAAAGGAGGCATTGCCATGACCCTCATTGAAGCAAAACATATTAGCAAGGATTTCGTCGTCCAGCGGGACTGGCTGGGCCGGCCGAAAAAGGTCCTGACCGCCGTCCACGATTTGTCCCTGACCATCGGCGAAGGGGAGACGGTCGGCCTCGTCGGCGAATCGGGCTGCGGCAAGTCGACCTTCGCCCGGACTTTGCTGGGCTTATACGCCAAGACGGGCGGCACTATTTCTTATAAGGGGAAAGATGTCTCTGACGCCGCCGTCGGCCGCGATTATCGCCGCCATGTCCAGATGATTTTCCAGGACCCCTATGCTTCGCTGGACCCGCGCATGACCGTCGAAGATATCATCAGCGAGCCTTTGCGCAACTATCACCTCTGTGCCGATGACGGCCAGCGGCGCCAGCGCGTGGCGTCCTTACTGGAACAAGTCGACATGCGGCCTGAAGCGGCCCAGCGTTATCCCCATGAGTTCAGCGGCGGCCAGCGCCAGCGCATCGGCATTGCCCGGGCTCTGGCCGTCGATCCGGAATGTGTCTTTTGTGATGAACCCATTTCGGCCCTCGACGTATCCGTCCAGGTCCAGATCGTCAACATGATGCAGCGCCTGCAGCAGGAACGGGGCCTGTCCTATTTGTTCATAGCCCACGACCTGGCCATGGTCCATCACATGAGCCGCCGCATGGGTGTCATGTATTTAGGGCGCCTCGTCGAACTGGGGCCGGGCGACGCCGTCTTCCACGACCCGCTCCATCCCTATACGCAGATGCTCATCGCCTCGGTGCCCCGGCCGGACCCGCATTACCGCCGCCGGACCATCGTCTGCGGTGAAGTGCCGAGCCCCCTCGATTTGCCGAAAGGCTGTGTCTTCCATCCGCGCTGTCCCTATGCCGATGAAGTCTGCCGCCTCGATGTGCCTCATTTCCGACAGGTTTCGGACGACCGTTTCGTCGCCTGTCACCATGCGAGAGGGGGCAGACGATGAAAAAGATATGTTTACTCCTGACCTGTCTGTTGGCGGCCGTCCTGTTCAGCGGCTGCGGCATCCAACATCCCGATACGGTCAGCTATGTCCTGGAAGCGGAACCGTCGCGGCTGGACCCGGCCATGACGACGGCTCTCGTCGAAAGCAATACGGAATTGCAGATTTTTGAAGGCCTGACCCGCCTCGATGATGACGATGTCCCTCAGCCGGCCCTGGCCGAAAGCTGGGACATTTCACCCGATGGCAAGACCTATACCTTCCACCTGCGTCCAGGCATCGAATGGAGCGATGGCACGCCGATTACGGCAGGCGACCTGGAATATTCCTGGAAGCGCGTCGTCGATCCCGACGTGGCTTCGGAAAATGCCTATATGCTCTTTTGCATCGACAAGGCCGAAGACTATTTCAACAAGAAAGCCTCAGCCGATGAAGTCGGCGTCAAAGCCGTCGATGACCAGACCCTGGTCGTCCATTTGAAAGAGCCGACGCCATATTTTCTCAACCTGACGGCCTTCCACTGTTATTATCCCGTGCCGCGCCAGCTCGTCGAAGCCAAGCCCGATACGTGGGCTGCCGATGCCGACGGCATGATCTGCAATGGCCCTTATAAAATCGTATCCTGGAACCATTCCAGCGAAATCAAGCTGGTCAAGAACGACCGCTATTGGGATGCCGATTCGGTCATCCTGGACCACATCGACTTCCCCATCAGTGACTCCCAGGCGACGCGCCTGACCCTGGTCGAAAGCAATCAAGCCAATATGACTGTCGAACCGCCGCCGGCTGACCAGGAACGGCTGGAAAAGCTGGGCCTCTATAAGATCGCCCCTTATCTCGGTGCCTATTATTACGTCTTCAATGTCCAGAAAAAGCCCTTTGACGACGTCCGCGTCCGCAAAGCCTTTGCCCTGGCCGTCCAGCGGGAAAGCCTGATGAAGTACATCGTCCGCGGCGAAAAGGAAGCGGCTTATGCCTGGGTCCCGCCGGGACTGAAAGATAAGGCCACAGGCCGCGATTTCCGTAAGGAAGGGGGCAACCTCATCAGCGAGGACCCGGCTAAAGCCCGGCAGTTCTTGAAAGAAGCCGGTTACGACGACTCGCATCCTCTGCCGGAAGTGACGCTCCTCTTCAACACCAATGAAATGCACAAGGCCGTCGCCGAAGCGTTGCAGGCCATGTGGAAAGAAAATCTCGGCGTCGACGTCCATATCACCAACCAGGAATCGAAAGTCTTCATGGCCACCCGTGCCCAAGGCGACTATCAGCTGGCCCGGGCTTCGTGGATCGCCGACTACATCGATCCCATGACCTTCCTCGACGTCTTTGCCGACGACGAAAATGACGCCCAGTATCACAACCCGGCCTACAACGCCCTCATCGCCAAGGCCAAAGCCAGCAACGATGAACGCCAGCGCATGGCCTATCTCCATGAAGCGGAACAGCTGCTCTTCGACGACTGCGTCATCATCCCCTTGTATTACACGACCCAGCCCTATGTAGCCCAGCCGTACATCAAAGGCTATCACTGGTCGCCGCTGGGACTGGTCGACTTCAAGAAAGCCTATATCGATGAAACAGAAAGGAAGTAGCCTTATGGAGTATACCTATGCAGCCCCTTTACAGCCTGGCGACACCATTGCCGTCGTCGCCCCGTCTTCGACCCTGGCCGGCGCCGATGTGACCAAGGGCCTCGTCTTTCTGCGCTCTCTCGGCTATGAATTGAAAATCGGGAAATCCGTATCCGCCTTTGACGGCTATCTGGCCGGCCCCGACAGGCTGCGGGCCGCCGATATCAACGACGCCTTTGCCGACGACACCGTCAAGGCCATCGTCTGCCTGCGCGGTGGCTACGGCGCGACGCGCATCCTGCCGCTTTTGGATTATGACCTCATTGCGGCGCACCCGAAACTGTTCGTCGGTTTCAGCGACATTACGGCCCTGCATACGGCCTTCCTCCAGCGTTGCGGCTTCTGTCCCATCCACGGGACGATGGTCATGTCCCTCGGACGCGATGCTTCGGAATATACGAAAGAACAGTTCGCCTATGGCCTGCAGCACCCCTATGAAGCGCGGGAATTGCCCTTGCCGCCGGATTGTTCCCCGAAAACGCTCGTTCCCGGTGCCGTCACGGGTCCCCTGGTCGGGGGTAATATGATGCTCCTGTCCGTCCTCATGGGCACGCCCTATGCCATCGACCCGCCGGCCGGGGCCATCCTCTGCCTGGAAGAAGTCGGTGAAGATGCCTATGCGCTAGACCGCATGCTCTGCCAGTTCGAGGAAGCGGGCCTCATCGACCGCGTCCGGGCCATTGCCTTTGGCGAATTTTATCACTGCGGCCCCGAAGAAAAGGCCCCTTACGAATGGACCGTCAAAGAAGTCCTGCGGGCTTATGCCAAGAAATGGGGCAAGCCGGCTGTCATGGACCTGCCTTTCGGCCACGGTGCCGACAACACCTGGCTGCCCCTGGGGCAGAGGGCCGGCCTCGAAGCCCGGCTGGACGGCGTGCGCTTTACTTTACTGTAATTTGAATAGGAGAGGATTCCATGGAATATAAAGAATTGAAAGACCAGGCCTGCCACTATGTGGATGAATTGAAGCCGGTCATCTACGGTATTGCCGACGCCCTTCACGACCACCCGGAAACGGGCATGAACGAAGTCTTCGCTTCGACGACGCTGAAAAAAATCTTGCAGGACCACGGCTTTGCCATCGACAATCCCGTCGCCGATGCCTTTCCGACGGCCTTTCACGCTGTCTGCGGCAACGGTCCGTTCCAGATGGGCTTTTTGGCCGAATACGATGCCCTGCCGGAAATCGGCCATGGCTGCGGCCACAACCTCATCGCGGCCATGAGCGTCGGCGCAGCCCTGGCCTTTGCCAAAGCGGCCGGTACGAAGGCGACGGTCCATGTCTACGGCTGTCCGGCTGAAGAAACGGTGGGTAGCAAGGTCTATATGAGCGAACACGGCGTCTTCGACGGCCTGGAAGCGGCGGTCATCGTCCATCCTGGTACGGATCAGACGTATATCGGCGGCACGTCTTATGCGACGCACCCCCTGCAGTTCACCTTCCTCGGCAAGGCAGCCCACGTGGCCGATGCCACCTATCACGGCGTCAATGCCCTCGACGCCCTCGTCGATTTCTACGGCCGCCTGAAAGCCTATGAAAAAACCCTGACCGAACGCCATATCATCGGCGCCATCATCACCGAAGGCGGGACGGCTCCCAACATCATCCCCGACCGGGCCGTCCTCAAAGCGACTATCCGGGCCTTGAAGGTGGAATACCTGGAAGAAAAGATGCTGCCGGACATAAAAAAAATCGCCCGTGACGTCGCCGACGCACACGGAGCGAAAGTGGAAATGGTCCATTATGAACCGCTCTATAAAAATATGATCAATGACCCCAAGATGGACGTTTACTTTGCCGACGCCTTCAACCAGCTCTATGAAGAATTTGGCGTCCGCGACGACGATTATGCCGAAGGCTCGACGGACGTAGGCAATGTCAGCCAGGTCACGCGGGTCAGCCAGCCGGAAATCTGCATCGGCTACGACATCAATGCCCATACCAAAGAATTTGCCCAAGCCGCGGGCAGCGACCTGGGCAAGATGCAGGCATTGACGGGCGCCAAGGCCATGGCTATGGTCGCCCTCGATGTCATGGGAGAGAAGTACTGATTATTTCGTGCAGGTAAGGATAGCCTGTTCCAGAATATCCAGGCCGGCATCGAGCTGGGCGTCGGTGACGACGAGGGGGCAGAGGAAGCGGATGACATTGTCGTAAATGCCGCAGTTTTCCATGATCAGGCCGTGCTGGGCAGCTTCCTTGATGACGGCTGTGACCAGTTCCGGATAGGGTTCCTTGCCGGCTTTGTCGTGGACAAATTCCAGGCCGAGCATAGCGCCTAAGCCGCGGTAATCGCCGATGACGTCGTATTTCTGTTTCCACTGTTCATAGCGGGCACAGACTTTTTTGCCGATTTCCAGGGCCCGGTCTGCCAAGTGGTCCCGTTCCATGATTTCAATGACTTTCAGAGCCGAAGCGCAGGCCAGGGCGTTGCCGCCGAAGGTACCGCCGATGACGCCGGCCGGGACGGATTCCATGATTTCTTCGCGGGCTACGACGGCGCCGAGGGGAACGCCGCCGCCGATAGATTTGGCTGTGGCGATGATATCAGGCGGGCAGCCGGCTTCTTTCCAGTATTCTGTAGCCAACATGCGGCCCGTACGGCACCAGCCAGTTTGGACTTCGTCGGCAATGAGCAAGATGCCGTTGTCATCGCAGACTTTGCGCAGCGCTTTGATCCAAGGGATAGGCGCTGGGATGAAGCCGCCTTCGCCTTGGAGCGGTTCGACGACAATGGCTGCGACGTATTCGGCCGGCGAGGAATACATGAAGACTTCCTTCAGGGAATTCATGTAGAATTCCAGCGCTTCGTCGTCACTCATGCCAGCCGGTTTACGGTAAAGATAAGGGAATTCGGCACGGTATACACCGTCCGGGAAAGGCCCCATGCCACGGGCGTAGGCTTTTTTTGCCGTCATAGCCATGGTCATGAGCGTGCGGCCGTGGAAGGCGCCGGAGAAGACGATGATATTCGGCCGTTTCGTATAGGCTTTAGCGACTTTGACGGCATTTTCGTCGGCTTCGGCACCGCTGTTGATGAAGAATGACCGCTTTTTATCGCCTTTGACGGGAGCGATGGCATTGAGCTTTTCTGCTAAGGCAACATAGCCTTCGTGGGTGACGATATTGGCCATGGCGTGGAAATAGTTACCGGCCTGGTCCTGGACGGCTTTGACGACTTCCGGCTGAGAATAACCGATGTTCAAGACACCGACGCCACCGACCCAATCGAGGAAATAGTTGCCGTCCACGTCTTCGAACATAGCGCCTTCACCGCGTTTGATGACCGTCGGATAGATGGTGCCGATGGCATCGGGAATGGCCTGACGGCGGCGGGCTAATACGGCAGCGGCTTTCGGGCCGGGAACCGTCTGGGTAACGATTTTCGGTAATTCATCTTTTAACATAATGTCTCCCCCTTATGACAATTAGAATGTAAAATCTTAGGTTAATTTGCTGATACTAAAGAATTTACATAGATAAACTTAAATGATACGTAAATTATACGTTTAATGATTAAAAACGGCAATGAGCCGGGGAACCAAAGTTAAAAGAGAGATACTGTGCTGGCAGCACAAGAAGAGTGGGGGGATGACCGATGTCTCTATCCATCGATCGGCTTTATAAACAGGATGAAAACAAATATAAACTGGAACTCCTGGCCGGCCGTCAGGGGCTGAGCCATGACGTCGCCTGGGTCCAGGTCATGGAAGATGCGGACTATGGTACTTTCTTGCGGCCCCATGCCTTCATCTTTACGACGGGCCTGGCCAGCCACGGCGACCCGCACTGGCTGGAGGCCTTCGTCGACGCCCTGCTGGCGGCCGATGCGGCAGGACTCGTGGTCAATACGGGGAAATATCTCCTGGCGTCGGACATTACGGACGCCTTGAAGGACCGCTGTGATGCGGCGGCTTTCCCGTTGTTTACCCTGCCCTGGGAAGTGCGGCTGGCAGACATTACCCAATCCTTCTTGTCGTCCCTCTTCTTGACCCACCGCGAAGAATACCGGGCCATTACGGCCTGGAAGGAATTTCTCTTCGGCGTCCAGGGCTCGTCGGTCCTGACGGAACTGGCCTTGACCGGATGGAAAGAAGAGGGGCCGTATACGGCCCTGGTCCTGGCCGGCGCCGATGCCGATGCGTCTTTTTTAGCCGATAGCAAGTCCTTTCTCAATGGCTTGGGTCAGCCGTACTTTATATTTCCTTATAAGGACACCGTCGTCCTGCTCCTGCAGGGAGAACTGCCAGCAGCTCTCGTTGCCTGGCTCAAAGGCCATGAACAGCTGGTGACGGGGCAGGGAGTGACGGCACCTGACTTAAAAGCCCTGCCGGACAGCTGCCGCCAGGGGCAGCAGGCCCTCATCTGGGGGCGCCTCCACCAGCAGTCCTGGTGCTATTTTGGGGCCCTCGGCGCTTATGCCCTCTTCTTTTCCCAGCCCGATGACCAGGTGCTGCACGTCCTTCATGACCGGGCCCTGGGAGCCTTACTGGCTTACGATGAAGGACACCAGTCCAGCCTGTATGAAACGCTGGAAGCCTACCTCTGCCATGACGGCAGCCTGAAGGGAACAGCGGCCCAACTCTATACCCATCGCAATACCGTAGCCTATCGCATCCATAAGGCGGAAAAACTCATCCCTTATGACCTGAACGATTGGGAACAGCGATTCACGGTCTTCCTGGCCTGCCATATCCATCGTTATTTTGAAATTCTGAAAAATGACCATTGACTTTTGTCGGGAAAGATGGTACTATATAGAAACCAGCTGTACTGGAGCGGACGAAACGAATTAAAAAAGATTCAAATTAGTTCTTGACAAAGTGTTCACAGTTTGGTAAGATATACAAGTCGCCGCGATAAACGACGACAACGATGACCTTTGAAAACTGAACAATGAACTGAATGAACGCCAGAGTGCGAGGTTCTATTTCAATAGAACGTCAAACAATGAGTAATACCAATCAATAAACAAGAGCCAAACAGCTCTTCCAT
>Ga0256406_1000482_pt1 | contig 72678 bp, 76 predicted proteins | sample RumenRJG_03DNA_FD_185986 | JGI IMG/M metagenome (GOLD analysis project Ga0256406, IMG submission 185986) | Bovine rumen microbial communities from Lethbridge, Alberta, Canada - RJG_03 | ecosystem: Host-associated > Mammals > Digestive system > Stomach > Rumen | place: Canada: Alberta | collected... | reverse complement strand
CACAACGATCCTCGTTTAGAAGGAAAATTAAAGCTTCAATAAGAAGAAATTTGTAAACGATGTGCTTGCATAAAGTGTAAAGGATGTCCTTGCACAAAATGTAAACGATGTTATTCTTGACAACATGGGCGCCCCTACAGAAAAGGGCCTGTCGCATGGCGACAAGCCCTTTTTTCACGCTCTATATATTCAGTTTCAGGTATAACTTAGAAGACACCTTGTGCCAGCATTGCATCGGCGACGCGTTCGAACCCGGCGATGTTTGCACCGGCTACGAGGTTGTAGCCCAGGCCGTTGCGGGCAGCTGCGTCTTTGCAGTTCTGGTAAATCGTGTTCATGATTTCATGGAGACGGTCGTCGACTTCTTTGGCAGTCCATACCAGGCGTTCGCTGTTCTGGCTCATTTCCAGGGCCGATGTAGCGACACCGCCGGCGTTGACGGCTTTCGACGGAGCGACGATGATGTCTTTCTGGTCGAGTAAGAATTTCAAAGCATCGTTGGTCGTCGGCATATTGGCGACTTCGATGTAGTAGCGGATCTTGTTGGCGGCAATCTGTTTAGCCTGTTCCAGATGGACGTCGTTCTGCATAGCCGACGGCATGACGATGTCGACTTTGCGGCCCCACGGTTTTTCGCCCGGGAAGAATTCGACGCCGAATTTATCAGCATAGTCCTGGACGCGGTTGCGGCCGCTGTTGCGCATTTCGAGGAGGTAGTCGATTTTTTCCTGCGTAGCGACGCCGTCCGGGTCATAGATGTAGCCGTCCGGACCGGATAGGGTAACGACTTTGGCGCCGAGTTCCGTAGCTTTCTTGCAGATGCCCCAGGTTACGTTGCCGAAGCCGGCAGCGGCAATGGTCTTGCCTTTGATGTCCTGGCCGTCATCTTTGAGGACGTTTTCCAGATAGTAGACAGCGCCGTAGCCCGTAGCTTCCGGACGGATGCGGGAACCACCGAAGCTGAAGCCTTTGCCCGTGAGGACGCCGTTTTCGAAGCAGCCTTTCAAACGGCGGTATTCACCGAAGAGGTAGCCGATTTCACGGCCGCCGACGCCCATGTCCCCGGCCGGTACGTCGATATCGGGACCGATGTAGCGATAGAGGGCCTGCATGTAGCTCTGGCAGAAACGCATGATTTCGGCGTCGGACTTGCCTGTCGGGTCGAAGTCAGCACCGCCTTTAGCACCGCCGATGGGCAGGCCGGTCAAGGCGTTCTTGAAGATCTGTTCAAAGCCCAGGAATTTGATGATGCCTGAGTATACGTTTTTCTGGAAACGGAGGCCGCCTTTGTAGGGCCCGATAGCGCCGTTGAACTGGAAGCGGTAGCCCGTATTGGTGTGGTATTCGCCTTTATCGTCCTGCCAGACGACGCGGAATGTGAATTGCCGTTCCGGTTCGACAAGACGGTTGAGGAGGTCGAACTTTTCATATTCCGGGTGGCGTTCAACGACGGGGTCCAGGGAGCTCAAGACTTCTTCGACGGTCTGGACAAATTCCGGTTCGTTTGCGTGTTTCGTACGTACATTTTCGATAACAGATTCCAAATACTTATTCATATGTAATCACCTCATTTAAAATTAATTATACCTAAAACTGATTTCTACAATTACATAATAGCATGTTTTTCTGCCCTTGAAAATACCACAATGAGGAAAAGATTTTTCCATGCTGGCACCGCATTGCCGTTATGTGAAAAAGGACATCAAAATTCAAGGATTTTTATGGCACAGGATAAACGTTATAGTAGGTTAAAAGGACATATTCGTTAAAAATAATTGCAATATGAATCAAAATCATGGTATAAATAGAACTATACTGATTAAAGATGAAAAGGGAAAATCATGTGTTGTCTTTTGCTAAAAGGGTAATTGTATATGCGGAATGAACAAAATAGAGCCAAAGTTGGTAAAAAGCAGAAAAAGAATCTAGCCACTCTGACAATGATGATATACAATAGAAATTAAATAAGCCATACTATATATACTATATGAGAAAGCGAGGTACGCAACATGGAAACGTACGATACTTATTCTCCCGAATATCTGCGCTATTTGGAGCTCTTGTCCAAGGAGTATCCGACACAGGCTGCGACGTTTACAGAAATCATCAACCTGCAGGCGATTGTCAATCTGCCCAAGGGGACGGAACACTTCATGAGTGACCTGCACGGCGAATATGAAGCCTTTTATCACATCCTGAACAACTGCTCCGGCGTCATCCGGGAAAAAGTAGAAATGATTTTTTCTGACAAGATGAGCAAGGCCGAACAAGATGACTTATTGACGCTCATTTACTATCCGAAAGAAAAACTGAACATGCTATACCGAGAAGGCAAGGTCAACGATGACTGGGCCCGGACGACGCTGGAACGGATGATCGACCTGGCCAAGCTCTTGTCTTCGAAGTACACGCGGTCGAAGGTCCGTAAAGCCATGCCGGAAGTCTTCCGCTTCGTCATCGATGAACTCTTGCATGCCCAGCCCGATGAAGACCAGAATCAGCTGGTCTACCATATGAAAATCCTCGATACCATCTTAGAAACGGGCAGTACGCGGCAATTCATCTACGCTTTGGCCAATCTCATCAAACGCCTGGCTGTCGATCACTTGCACATCATCGGCGATATTTACGACCGCGGCGCTCATGCCGATAAGATCATGGATACCCTCATGCACCATCATTCCCTGGACATCCAGTGGGGCAACCACGACGTCCTTTGGATGGGGGCCGCTGCCGGCAATGCCGCCTGCATCGCCAATGTCCTGCGCAATAACATCCGTTACCATAATATGGAAATATTAGAAAGCGGTTATGGCATCAGCCTGCGCCCCTTTGCCCTGTTCGCCTTGGATACGTATAAACAGGACGACGGCATGGAACCGATGGTCAAGGCCATCAACGTCATCGTGGCTAAACTGGAAGGCCAGACGATTTACCGTCATCCCGACTATAATATGGACGACCGCCTGTTGTTCCATAAAATCGATTGGGAAAAAGGCGTCATCACCCTCGGTGGCAAGACGTATGAACTGAAGACCAAAGATTTCCCGACCGTCAACCCGCAGGACCCGTATACACTGTCGCCGGAAGAACATCAGCTCATGAATGACATCCAGGTTGAATTTACCGAAAGCGAACGCCTTCAGCGCCATATCCGCTTCCTCTACAGCCACGGTTCTTTATACCGCTGCATGAATAACAACCTCTTGTTCCACGGCGGCCTGCCCCTTAATGAAGACGGCAGTTTCAAGGAAATCTACCTCGACGGCAAGCCGTATAAGGGCAAGGCATTCATGGATAAAGCGGAACACCTCATCCGCCGGGCTTACGACCAGCGCGATACGGACAGCCTGGATTATATGTGGTATCTCTGGTGCGGTGCTGATTCTCCCGTATCCGGCCGTATCGTCAAGACTTTTGAACGGAGTTACATCATCGATGAATCGACGTGGAAAGAGCCGCAGAATGCTTACTACCGCCTGAATCGCGATAAAGATGAATGTATCAAGATCCTTCACGAATTTGGCATCGACTCGCCCCAAGGCCACATCATCAATGGCCATACGCCGGTCAAGGTCAAGAAAGGCGAAAGCCCAATCCGTGCGGAAGGCAAGGAAATCTGCATCGACGGCGGTTTCTGCAAAGCTTATCAGGGCTCTACGGGCATTGCCGGTTACACGCTCATCTTCAACTCCCATGGTATCCGCATCAAATCCCACTATCCCTTTGAAGACGTCTATCAGGCCCTCATGAACAATGTCGACATCGATTCCGAATCGACACAGGTCGAATTGGAACCGAAGCGGGTCATGATCGGCGACACGGATAACGGTAAGAAACTCCTGCAGATGATCCGCGACTTGAAGGCTCTCTTGGAAGCCTATCGTCAAGGCGTCATCCTTGAACGTCGCCCGAATCCGTAGGGGTCGTCCCCAAAGGCGGCCCGCCAATCCCGTAGGGGCCGTCCCAAAGGGCGGCCCGCCCAATCAAGGAGGAAATATGAAACGAGAATCGTTAAGCGGACTGTTACTCATCGCCTGTGCCATCCTGGCCATGGCCATCTCTAATTCTCCCTTCGGTCCCGTTTATGACCACTGGCTCCAGGCCCCGCTGCCGGCAGGGACGCATATGTCTCTGCTGCACTGGATCAACGACGCCGTCATGGCTGTCTTTTTCTTCGTCGTCGGTGCCGAAGTGAAGCGGGAGTTCCTCTACGGAGAACTGAAATCCCGGTCGGCAGCGATGCTGCCCATGGCCGCTGCCTTAGGCGGCATGCTGGTGCCAGCGGCTATTTATAGTGTCTTTAATGCCGGCCTGCCGACGGCGGGCGGCTGGGGAATCCCCATGGCGACGGACATCGCCTTTTCCCTGGGCGTCCTGTCCCTGGCGGCTCCCAGAGCGCCGCGGAGCCTCGTCGTCTTCCTGACGGCCCTGGCCATCGTCGATGACCTCGGCGGCATCGTCGTCATCGCTGTCTTTTATGCCGGGGCCCTCAACGCCCCGGCCCTGGCTGGAGGCCTCGTTGTCTGGCTGCTGATGCTGGCAGCCTGCCGCCGGAATTGGCAGCAGCCCTGGCTTTACGCAGCCGGTGGCATCCTCATCTGGCTGGCCTTTTTCTACGGCGGCATCCATCCGACCATGGCCGGTGTCCTGACGGGCTTTGCCATGCCGGCAGTGCCTGGAAAGGATGGGCGGGAAGGCCTGCTGCTGCGGGCGGAACACGCCTTGACGCCGGTTTCGGCTTTCCTCATCATGCCCATCTTCGCCTTGGCCAATGCCGGTATCCGCCTCGACCTGAGCGGCTTGTCCGGCCTGTTATCCGCACCGGGCCTGGGGATTTTTGCCGGCCTCGTCCTGGGTAAGCCTTTAGGTATCGGCCTGGCTGTCTGGGTATTGGTATCCTTGAAAAAGGCATCTCTCCCAGACGGATTGACGATGCGCCACTTCTGGGCCGTCGGCCTCGTAGCCGGCATCGGCTTCACCATGTCCCTGTTCATCGCCGGCCTGGCCTTTCCTGCAAGTCCTGTCCTGATGACGGCCAAAACGGCCATCATCGCTGCGTCCCTCACAGCGGCCGTACTGGGCGGCTTCATCGTGAACCGGATCAGCCAGTAGCCTCTCGGACTCCAATACGGCGGTGACGCCGCGACGAGCTCAAACTGACAACGACGCTTCGGGAAAACCTCAGCGCGTAGCGGGCCGCCTTTACAGGACGGCCCCTACGGAATCGCAGCCAGGCGATAAAAGAATCCACGGCCTATGGCCTCGTGTGTAGGGGCCGACCCGGCTAGGGCGGCCCGCTGCGACCAGTTGGCCATATACTCGACGGGGCGATGTGGCATGGCTTTGCAAACTGCACCTTAAAATTTATCTGCTAACAACTAACAACGTAAGGGACTGTCGCACGAAGGCTTCTACCATTATGCGAGGTCCCTTTTACTTTATAGTTTGTAGTATGGAGTTTGTAGAAGCTGGTTTTAAATTTTTTACTATTTGCTGCAAACTAAAAACTACAAACTTAAAACTCAAAAAGGCGCTGCCTTCATGCGACAAGCCCTTACGCACATTGACGTAACCCGTTCAGGTCGCTATAATGGAGTGTAACTTATCATTTTTTATATAAAGGAGCGAATTCGATGAATATCATTGATGAATTGTCTTGGCGCGGTGCCGTCAATCAGATGACAGATGAAGAAGGGTTGCGGAAGCTTACGGAAGAAAAGAGCATTTCCCTCTATTGCGGTGTCGACCCGACAGGCGACAGCATGCATATCGGCCACTTGATTCCCTTTATGATGCTCAAACGCTTTGCCAACGCCGGCCATCATCCTTATGTCGTCATCGGCGGCGGCACCGGTGCTATCGGGGACCCGAGCGGCCGCAAGACGGAACGCCAGCTCCAGACTCTCGATAAAATCAAGGCCAATGCCGAAAAATTGAAAGCCCAGTTCATGCATCTCTTCGGCGATTCGGAAAACATCACTTTTGTCAATAACTACGACTGGCTCAGCCAGATCAGTCTTCTCGACTTCCTCCGCGATTACGGCAAATTGTTCAGCGTCAACATCATGCTCAGCAAAGAAGTCGTCGCCAGCCGCCTGGAAGCCGGTATTTCCTTTACGGAATTTTCCTACCAGATTCTCCAGTCCATCGATTTTGAACACCTCTTCGCTCACAACGATGTCCAGCTGCAGATCGGCGGCGCCGACCAGTGGGGCAACATCACGGCTGGTATCGACACGATCCGCAAGATCCACGGCAGCGAAGCCAAAGCCTATGGCCTGACCATTCCCCTCATGCTGAAATCGGACGGCACCAAGTTCGGCAAGACTGCCGGCGGCGCTGTCTGGCTCGACCCGGAAAAGACGTCGCCTTTTGAATTTTATCAGTTCTGGCTCAACCAGGACGATGCGGACGTCGTCAAATACTTGAAATACTTCACCTTCCTCAGCAAGGAAGAAATCGACGCCCTGGCTGAATCGGTCGAAAAAGAACCGGAAAAACGCCTGGCCCAGCGCCGCCTGGCTGAAGAAGTCACAAAATTCGTCCACAGCCCGGAAGCTTTGAAAGAAGCTCAGAACATCACGGAAGCCCTGTATCACGGAAGCATTGCTGATCTGTCGGAACACGAATTGGAACAGGCCTTCGGCAAGATGCCGACAGTAGACGTTTCCAACGAAGAAAAAGACGTCGTCAACTGGCTCGTCGATTCCCAGATTTATAAATCGAAGCGCCAGGCCCGCGAAGACATCACCCACGGTGCGGTCACCATCAACGGCGTCAAAGTGACGGCTCTCGACGAAATCGTCAAACCCCATAAGAACTCCAATGGCAAATTCGTCATCGTCCGCAAGGGGAAGAAGAAATACACCCTGGCCCGGGTCCATCAGTAATTGGAAATTTTAGGAATTTGTTAAAATTAAATATTGACAGAAGCAACTTCATATGCTATAATAACTCATTGCAAAATGTTCAATTGATATTATGAGATACATGGAGGAAGCGCTTCCGGTGAGCAAAAAATTAAGCAAGGTTCAAATCGTCTGAGAGCCTTGCTTTTTTGTCGCTTTACACAGCGCTGTACAACGCTATCATAATGGTTTACTTTTTATAAGGGGTGAAGAATCAGCATGTTCAAACCTGTACAAGTAGGGAAAAGGACTCGATACACGTATGCTAAGATTAACGAGGTCTTGAAAATGCCTCATTTGTTGGATTTACAGAATAAATCCTACGAATGGTTCCTGGAAAAGGGACTGAAAGATATCTTCAAAGACATTTCTCCCATCGAAGATGCATCGGGTAACCTGTCTTTATCCTTCGAGGATTTTAAGTTAGGGGAACCGAAGTATGACATTCGTGAATGTAAGGAACGCGATACGACATACGCCGCACCGCTCCGTGTCCAGATCCGTCTTGTCAACCACGAAACAGGTGAAATCAAGGACCAGGAAGTATTCATGGGTGACTTCCCACTGATTACCGATACAGGTACCTTCATTATCAATGGGGCAGAACGCGTTATCGTCAGCCAGCTCGTCCGTTCTCCTGGCGTCTACTATGGCCGCGAAATCGACCCGATGGGCATCCGCCTGTACAATTCAACGGTCATCCCGAACCGCGGGGCCTGGATCGAATTGGAAACCGATGCCAATGACATCGTCTATGCCCGCATCGACCGCAACCGCAAGATCCCTGTTACGGTACTCATCCGTGCCCTGGGTTGGTCGTCCAACGCCGATATCCTGCAGCTCTTCTTCGACGATAAGCGCCTGAAGGCTACGTTTGAAAAAGACACGACAGAAAATCAGGACGAAGCCCTCGTTGAAATCTATAAGAAACTTCGCCCCGGTGAACCGCCGACTGTCGAAAGCGCCCGCAATCTCTTTGAAGGTCTGTTCTTCGACCCGCGCCGTTATGATATGGCCCGCGTCGGCCGTTATAAAGCCGGCAAGAAACTCGGCTGGGAACGCCGTCTCTTCGGCCTGACCCTCCACGAACCGATCGTCAATCCGGAAACAGGGGAAGTTATCGTCGATGCCCATACGGAAATCGGCTCGGCTGAAGTCGAAAAGATCCGCGAAAGCGGTGTCTTCCACCGTGAAATTGCTGATGGCGCTCCGGCTGGTGATGGCGGCGGCTTCGTCGAAGCTTTCGTCGAAAAGCCCGACGGCTCGGTCTATAAGATCATCTGCAACAACAGCGACCTTCCCTATGACCATCGCACCATTACCCGCGAAGACATCATCGCCCACATCAGCTATCTCCTCAACCTCATGGACGGCTTCGGCACTGTCGACGACATCGACCATCTGGGCAACCGCCGCCTGCGCTGCGTCGGCGAACTCCTGCAGAACCAGTTCCGCATCGGCCTGACCCGTATGGAACGCGTCGTCCGCGAACGCATGACCATCCAGGATGCCGAAAGCATTACGCCCCAGGTCCTGATCAACATCCGTCCTGTCGTCGCTGCTATTAAAGAATTTTTCGGTTCCAGCCAGTTGTCCCAGTTCATGGACCAGACCAACCCGCTGGCCGAAATCACGCATAAACGCCGTCTGAGCGCCCTTGGCCCTGGCGGTTTGTCCCGTGAACGTGCAGGCTTCGAAGTCCGCGACGTCCATCACTCCCACTACGGCCGTATGTGCCCGGTAGAAACGCCTGAAGGCCCGAACATCGGCTTGATCTCGTCCCTGGCCTGCTTCGGGAAAGTCAACGAATTTGGCTTCATCGAAGCTCCGTACCGCCGCGTCGATAAAGAAACGGGCGTCGTCACGGAAGAGGTCCACTACATCACGGCTGACGAAGAAGAACAGTACGTCATCGCCCAGGCTAACGAACCGCTGACCGAAGACGGCCATTTCGTCCACGAACGCGTTGCCTGCCGTCACGGTGAAGATACCCGCGAATTCCGGGCTGACCGCGTCGACTTCATGGACGTATCGCCTAAGGAAGTTGTCTCCGTCGGTACTTCCATGATCCCCTTCCTGGAAAACGATGATGCTAACCGTGCCCTCATGGGTGCGAACATGCAGCGCCAGGCTGTGCCTTTGCTGCGCACACAGGCTCCGCTCGTCGGCACCGGCATGGAATACAAGACGGCTTGTGACTCCGGCGTCTGCGTCCTGGCTAAACACAGCGGCGTCGTATCCCGCGTTACGGGCGACACGATCCAGGTCCGCACGGATTCCGGTTCTGTCGATACGTATAAACTCATCAAATTCGTCCGCTCCAACCAGAGTACCTGCATCAACCAGCGTCCCTTGGTCTATAAGAACGAAAGGGTCGTAGAAGGCCAGGCCCTGGCTGACGGCATGGCTACCGATGGCGGCGAATTGGCTCTCGGTTACAATATCCTCGTAGCCTATATGCCTTGGGAAGGCTATAACTACGAAGACGCCGTTCTCCTCAGTGAAGAACTCCCGAAGAACGACCTCTACACATCCATCCACATCGAAGAATACGAATGTGATGCCCGCGATACGAAACTGGGCTCGGAAGAAATTACCCGCGAAATCCCCAACGTCAGTGAAGAAAGCACGAAGAACCTCGACGAAAACGGCATCATCATGATCGGTGCCGACGTCTTCCCGGGCGACGTCCTGGTCGGTAAAGTCACGCCGAAGGGCGAAACGGAACTGACACCGGAAGAACGCCTCCTGCGCGCCATCTTCGGCGACAAAGAACGCGAAGTCCGCGATACATCGCTGCGCGTACCTCATGGCGAATCGGGTAAAGTCGTCAACGTCCGTATCTTCTCCCGTGAAAACAACGATGAACTGCCGCCTGGCGTAAACCGCCTGGTCCGCGTCTACATCGCCCAGAAACGTAAGATCCACGAAGGCGATAAGATGGCTGGTCGTCATGGGAACAAGGGTGTCGTTTCCCGCGTCATGCGCCAGGAAGACATGCCGTTCCTGCCCGATGGCACGCCGGTACAGATCGTCTTGAACCCCTTGGGCGTACCGTCTCGTATGAATATCGGTCAGATTTTGGAAACCCACCTTGGCTGGGCTGTCCATGAATTGGGCAAACAGATCAAGGAAATGGATCCGGGTCTGGAAGAAAAATTGCGCGCTGCCGGCTACGATTTCGATAAGTACGGCATGCCGAAACCGGATGTCGCCGGTATCCACATTGCAACACCGGTCTTCGATGGCGCTCAGGCTGAAGACGTCTTTGAAGCCCTGAAGATCGCCGGCCTGCCGGAAGACGGTAAATCCGTCCTCTATGATGGCCGTACAGGGGAACCGATGGACCGCCGAGTCACGGTTGGTTACACGTACTTCCTCAAACTGCATCACCTTGTCGACGACAAGATCCATGCTCGTTCGACCGGCCCGTACTCCCTGGTTACGCAGCAGCCTCTCGGTGGTAAAGCCCAGTTCGGCGGCCAGCGTTTCGGTGAAATGGAAGTCTGGGCTCTGGAAGCGTATGGCGCAGCCTATACCCTCCAGGAAATGCTGACTGTCAAGTCTGACGATGTCGTCGGCCGTGTCAAGGCTTACGAAAAGATCGTCAAAGGTGAAAATATTCCTGAACCGGGCGTACCAGAATCGTTTAAGGTCCTCCTCAAAGAACTCCAGGCTATCGGCCTCGACGTCCAGATCCTGAACGAAGACGGTGAAGAAGTCGTCATCAAGGAACTCGACGATGACGATGAAACGGAACCGGAACAGACCGATGAACTCCGCCGCGTCATGGAAGGTGAAAATGGTCCGGATACCCCGGCTGCACCGGCTGAAGACGCTCCTGCCGAAGGAGAAGAAGGCGAAGAACAGGAACCCGTCGCCAACGGCGATGAAGATGACATCATGAGCGCCATGAGCCTCGATGCCGTCGCTGAAGCTGAACAGGCCGACGATGATGATATTACTGAAGATGATGAATAACGAGTCGATAGAAGGGAGCGGTATTAGTGCTTGATGTGAATGAATTCGATTCCATGCGGATTGGTCTTGCTTCGCCGGAAAAGATCCTCGAATGGTCCCACGGGGAAGTCAAGAAACCAGAAACGATCAATTACCGTACATTGAAACCGGAACGGGATGGGTTGTTCTGCGAACGCATTTTTGGGCCGACAAAGGACTGGGAATGTCACTGCGGCAAATACAAACGTATCCGGTATAAAGGTGTCGTCTGCGACCGCTGCGGCGTCGAAGTCACGCGCGCCAAAGTCCGTCGTGAACGGATGGGCCATATTAAACTGGCTACACCGGTATCTCATATTTGGTATTTTAAAGGCATCCCCAGCCGGATGGGCCTGATCCTCGATATTTCTCCCCGTTCGCTGGAAAAAGTCTTGTACTTCGCCTCGTACATCGTCCTCGATCCGGGCGATACGCCGCTCTCCAAGCAGCAGCTGATGACGGAAACGGAATATCGTCAGTACCTGGATATGTACGGCGATAAATTCCGCGTCGGCATGGGCGCTGCAGCTGTCAAGGAACTGCTGCAGGGCCTGGACCTGGACCAGTTGGACAAACAGCTCCGCGATGAACTCCGCGATTCGTCGGGCCAGCGCCGCGTCCGCGCTATCCGCCGCCTGGAAGTCGTCGAAGCCTTCCGTCATTCCGGCAACAAACCGGAATGGATGATCATGGACGTCATCCCGGTCATCCCGCCGGAACTGCGCCCGATGGTCCAGCTCGACGGCGGCCGCTTCGCTACGTCTGACCTGAACGATCTCTATCGCCGGGTCATCAACCGTAACAACCGCTTGAGCCGCCTCCTGGAACTGGGAGCGCCGGATATCATCGTCCGCAACGAAAAACGTATGCTCCAGGAAGCCGTCGACGCCCTCATCGATAACGGCCGCCGCGGCCGTCCGGTCACGGGCCCGGGCAACCGTCCCCTCAAATCCCTGTCGGACATGCTGAAAGGGAAACAGGGCCGTTTCCGTCAGAACTTGCTCGGTAAACGTGTCGACTACTCCGGCCGTTCGGTTATCGTCGTCGGTCCGGAAATGAAGATGCACCAGTGTGGTCTGCCGAAAGAAATGGCCCTGGAACTCTTCAAGCCTTTCGTCATGAAGAAACTTGTCGAAAAGGGCATTGCTACCAATATCAAGAACGCCAAGAAGAAAGTCGAACGCGTGAACACGGAAGTATGGGACGTCCTGGAAGACGTCATCAAGGAACATCCTGTTCTCTTGAACCGTGCCCCGACACTGCATCGTCTGGGTATCCAGGCTTTCGAACCGATCCTCTGGGAAGGCCGCGCCATCAAGCTTCATCCGCTGGTCTGCACGGCATTCAACGCCGACTTCGACGGTGACCAGATGGCCTGCCATCTGCCCTTGTCCGTAGAAGCCCAGTCCGAAGCCCGGACGCTCATGCTCTCGTCGCACAACATCCTGGCTCCGAAAGACGGCAAACCGGTTGCTGTCCCGACACAGGACATGGTCCTCGGTGCTTATTACCTGACGTTGGTCAAACCGGCCGCCAAGGGCGAAGGCAAAATCTTCTCCAACTACGACGAAGTCATGCTCGCTTACGATGCCAAGGTCATCGACATCGAAGCCCTGATCAAGGTCCGCATCCCCGGCCATGGCCTCATCGAAACGACGGCAGGCAAACTGCTCTACAACTATCAGATCTACGAACCACTGCGCCTCTTCCATACGGATAAGGTCATGGTCTTCACGGATCCGAAAGATACGGTCTTTGCTTACGAAAACGGCCTCATCGACTGGTCCCACTTCGTCAAGATTAAAGACGAAGACGGCCATATCCATGACTATGGCTTCTCGCAGCTGAAAGAAAAATTCGGCGTCGACCTCACGGCTACGCGTCCCTTGCCGAAACGCAAGATCGACGAAGCCGCTGTCGCTGAATTCAAGAAAGATAAAGAATATGTCGACGTCAACTGCCTGGGCGTCCTCATGAGCAAGAAACAGATCGGCAAACTCGTCGATGCCTGCTTCCACCTCGTCGGCAACACCAAGACGGCAGAACTGTTGGACAAGATCAAGGCCATCGGCTACCATTACGCCCGCCAGGCCGGTATGTCCATCGCTATTTCGGACATTCAGATCCCGGCAGAAAAATGGGATATCCTCAATGAAGCCGACAAGAAAGTCCAGAATGCCTATGCCATGTACCAGCGCGGTTTGATTACCGAAAACGAACGCTATAACAAGAGCGTCGAAATCTGGACAAAGGCTACCAACGACGTTACGGATGTCATGATGGATAACATGGACCCGTTCAACTCGATCTTCATGATGGCTGACTCCGGTGCTCGAGGCAGCCGCGACCAGATTCGTCAGGTTGCCGGCATGCGTGGCTTGATGGCTGACCCGTCGGGCCGTATCATCGACTTGCCGATCAAAGCGAACTTCCGCGAAGGCCTGTCCGTACTGGACTACTTCACTTCGTCTCACGGCGCCCGTAAAGGCTTGGCCGATACGGCACTGCGTACAGCTGACTCGGGTTATCTGACCCGTCGTCTCGTCGACGTTTCCCAGGACGTCATCGTCCGCGAAGATGACTGCGACGTATTCGGCATCGACCTCGTCCGCGAACGCGCCCGTCTGGCAAGCTCTTGCCGCCAGGCTGTCAACCTCTTGCGCGACAAGCTCATCGGCCGCGTCCTGGCCCGCGATATTGCGGATCCGGAAACAGGCGACATCGTCTTCCCGGCAGAACATCTCCTGACCAACGACGATATGGATACGGTTATCGAACACCAGATCCCGAAACTCTATCTCCGCGGCAGCCAGATGGACATCAACGATGACCTGAACCACACCAATGTCATCGAAACGGTCTCCCTCGGCGCACCGGAAGAAGGTTTCCGTGCAGCTATCCGCAAATCCATGGCGGAAAACATGCTCGGCAAGACCGTCGAAAAGGCCGTCATCGATTCCAACGGCATTGAAATCTGCGCCAAAGGCACGCCGCTCACGGAAGATGCCATCGACCGCATCCTCAACAGCGACGTCGATGAAGTCAAGGTCCGCAACAACGACATCCGCGGCGTCGAAGTCACGGCTATCGTCGAAGACAGCGGCAACGGCGTCATCGAATCGCTGGAAGACCGCATCGAAGGCCGTACGGCTGCTGAAACACTGGTCAATCCGGAAACGGGTGAAGTCATCGTGGCCCTCAACGAAGAAATCATGGCTGACCAGGCCAAAGAAATCGCAAAATATTATGATAAAGTCCGGATCCGCAGCGTCCTCACCTGCCGCAGCCGTTATGGCGTCTGCGCTAAGTGCTATGGCCGTGACCTCGGTACGGGCGGCAAGGTAAATGTCGGCGAATCGGTCGGCACCATCGCTGCTCAGTCCATCGGCGAACCGGGCACACAGCTGACCATGCGTACCTTCCATACAGGCGGTGTCGCAACGGCCGGCGATATTACCCAGGGTCTTCCTCGTGTCGAAGAATTGTTTGAAGCCCGTAAGCCGAAGGGCAATGCTATCGTCACGGAAATCAGTGGGACCGTATCGATTACGGAAAAAGAAGACCACCACGATATCAATATCGTCCACGTTACGTCCAAGGACGGCGAAGAACGGAGCTACACCATTCCCTTCGGCTCGCACCTCGTCGTACACGAAGGCGATGTCATCGAAAAGGGCAGCCGTATCACGGCTGGCTCCATCAACCCCCACGACATCCTGCACATCCAGGGCGTCGAAGCTACCCAGCGGTACCTCGTATACGAAGTACAGAAGGTATACAAATCTCAGGGTGTTGGTATCAACGATAAGCATATCGAAGTCATCGTACGCCAGATGCTGCGCAAGATGAAGATCGAAGACGCCGGCGATGCCGATGTATTGCCGGGCGATTACATCGACGTCAATATCTTTGAAGATATGAACAAGCGCATCGTCAGCAACGGCGGCAAGCCGGCTATCGGCAAACCGATGCTCCTCGGTATCACTAAGGCCGCACTGGCAACGGATTCCTTCCTGTCGGCTGCATCCTTCCAGGAAACGACCCGTGTCCTGACCGATGCCGCTATCAAAGGCAAGATCGACCCGCTCCTGGGCCTCAAAGAAAACGTCATCATCGGTAAACTCATCCCGGCTGGTACGGGTATGAGCCGTTACCGCAAAATCAAGGTCGTAAAGACCGTCCCGTCTATCAGCTATGAAGACGAAGAAGGCAACCCCGTAGAAGCACCGGAAGGTGCCGATACGACACCGGAAGCCGGACATTAAGAGAGTAAAAAAGGCGCTGTCCTATGAAGACAGCGCCTTTTTTGTTGTTAGTGGCTAGTGGCCCGGCTCTCCTGGTAGGAGAGCTGTCAGCGAAGCTGACTGAGAGGTTGTTTTTTCATGAGGCTTGCTGTATCTCATGGCGGGCCGCCCTTTGGGACGGCCCCTACGCCTTGTGGTTCACGAACCACGAGCTACGAACCACGAGCCACTAGGTACCGTGTAATAAAAGATGTACTGATTACGCAGTTTTTACCCAAAAACTCATTGACATATCATATTCGTGATGATAAAATATCTAAGTGTCGCAATGAATGCATTGCGTCTAAATTGCAAGACGTAAGGAGTGAGGTTTCGTGAGCTTGGAACTCGCTGCCAGTGTCCGCAAGACCGTGGGCGCGAAGCAAACCCTGAAAGCAATGAAACGAAACGAAGTCACACAGCTGTACATCGCCAATGATTGCGATGAACAGGTAGTAGCGCCGCTCATAGCAGAAGCCGAAGGCGCTCACATCCCCGTCGACCGCGCTTACACCATGACCGAATTGGGCATGGCCTGCCACATCAAGGTAAAAGCTGCAGCCGTAGGCTTGTTAAAATAATTTTCGGTAACATCATCTCATGAGCTCTGCTCGTTGATGATTACATTATAAATCTAATTGTTTGGAGAGGAGGTGCCCAAATGCCAACAATCAGCCAATTGGTTCGTAAAGGACGTCAGGTTGCCGTAACTAAATCGACAGCACCGGCTTTGAAAAACTGCCCGCAGAAACGCGGTGTCTGCACTCGTGTATACACAGCTACCCCGAAAAAACCTAACTCGGCTCTGCGTAAAGTTGCCCGTGTTCGCTTGACGAACTCCATCGAAGTAACTGCTTATATTCCCGGCATTGGTCACAATTTACAGGAACACAGTGTTGTATTAATCAGAGGCGGTCGTGTCAAAGACCTTCCTGGTGTACGTTATCACATCGTCCGCGGTGCCTTGGATACAGCTGGCGTAGCAGATCGTCAGCAGTCCCGTTCTAAATACGGCGCTAAGAAAGGCAAATAAGATTTGCCATTTAAGATGAACAAGATGACTTACATAGCATAGAGGAGGAATTAGACATGCCAAGAAAAGGCCCCGTGCCGAAGCGTGATGTACTGCCGGATCCGGTGTACCATTCCAAATTGGTAACGCGCTTCATCAACAAAGTTATGTTGGACGGCAAAAAAGGTGTCGCTGAAACCATCGTTTATGATGCTTTCGACATCATCCGTTCTAAAATGAATAAAGATCCTTTGGAAGTATTCGAACAGGCTCTCAACAACGTTATGCCTGTCCTGGAAGTCCGTGCCCGCCGCGTCGGTGGTGCTAACTACCAGGTTCCTGTCGAAGTACGTGCAGACCGTCGCCTGTCCCTCGGTATCCGCTGGACTGTCGGCTATGCCCGTAAACGCGGCGAACGCACGATGAAAGAAAAGCTCGCTGGCGAATTGATGGACGCCTTCAACAATACAGGCGCTGCTATCAAGAAAAAGGAAGATACTCATAAAATGGCTGAAGCTAACAAAGCTTTCGCTCATTATCGTTGGTAATTTACGATATTTATTATTTTTTGAGGAGTGGAAAAAACCGTGCCAAGAGAATTTTCTTTGGAAAAAACGAGAAATATTGGCATCATGGCTCACATCGATGCTGGTAAAACCACGACAACAGAACGTATCCTGTTCTACACCGGCCGCGTCCACAAGATCGGCGAAGTTCATGATGGCGCTGCTACCATGGACTGGATGGCTCAGGAACAGGAACGTGGTATCACGATTACATCGGCTGCTACGACGGCTCACTGGAAAGGATACCGCATCAACATCATCGATACTCCGGGGCACGTTGACTTCACCGTTGAAGTTGAACGCTCGCTGCGCGTACTCGACGGCTCTGTTGCTGTTTTCTCCGCAAAGGGCGGCGTAGAACCGCAGTCGGAAACGGTATGGCGTCAGGCTGAACATTACCATGTTCCCCGTATCGCATTCGTCAACAAGATGGATACGACCGGTGCTGACTTCCTGAACGTTGTCGACATGATGAAAGATCGTCTTCAGGCAAATGCCGTTGCTATTCAGCTCCCGATCGGTGCTGAAGCAACCTTCCGCGGCATCATCGACCTCATTACCATGAAAGCAGAAGTCTATGACGATGCTCTCGGTAAAGAAATCGAAGTCGTCGACATCCCGGAAGACGAATTAGAAGAAGCTAAAAAATATCATGACATCATGGTTGAAGCTGTTTGCGATACCGATGAAGACCTCATGATGAAATACCTCGAAGGTGAAGAAATCACCATCGACGAATTGAAAGCAGCCATCCGTAAAGGCGTCTGCACGAACAAATTGTTCCCGGTCCTCTGCGGTTCTGCTTACAAGAACAAAGGGATCCAGATGCTCCTCGACGCTGTCGTCGATTACATGCCGAGCCCGTTGGATATTCCTCCGGTCAAAGGCACTAACCCCGACACAGACGAAGAAGAAACTCGTGAAGCTGATGACAATGCACCGCTTTCCGCATTGGCATTTAAGATCATGGCTGACCCCTTTGTCGGCAAACTGGCATTCTTCCGCGTTTACTCCGGCACGTTACAGGCCGGTACCTATGTCTACAACTCGACAAAAGGTAAAAAAGAACGTGTTGGCCGTATCCTCCGGATGCACGCTAACCACCGCGAAGAAGTCCAGGAAGCTTACACGGGCGACATCGGCGGCATCGTCGGTCTGAAAGATACGACCACAGGCGATACGCTGTGCGATGAAAAACACCCGATTATCCTCGAAAAGATGGAATTCCCGGATCCGGTTATTTCCGTAGCCGTTGAACCGAAGACCAAAGCTGACCAGGAAAAAATGGGCATTGCCTTGGCTCGTCTGGCTGAAGAAGACCCGACGTTCAAAGTCAAGACCGATGCTGAAACCGGCCAGACCATCATCTCCGGCATGGGCGAACTCCATTTGGATATCATCGTCGACCGCATGTCCCGCGAATTTAAAGTAGACTGCAACGTCGGCAAACCGCAGGTTGCTTACCGCGAAACCATCCGCAAAGATGTCAAGTCTCGTGGTTTCTTCAAGCGTCAGTCCGGCGGCCGTGGTCAGTATGGTGACTGCTGGCTCGAACTCATTCCGCAGGAACAGGGCAAAGGCTACGAATTTGAAAACAAAGTCGTTGGCGGCGCTATTCCTAAGGAATACATCGGCTCCGTTGAAGCTGGTGTCAAAGAAGCAATGGAAACAGGCGTTTTGGCAGGTTTCCCGATGGTCGATATCAAAGTCGTCGTATACGACGGTTCTTACCATGAAGTCGACTCCTCGGAAATGGCCTTCAAGATCGCTGGCTCTATGGGCTTCAAAGAAGGTGCCCGCAAGGCAGACCCGGTTCTCCTCGAACCGTACACGAAAGTCGAAGTTGTCGTTCCTGAAGAATACATGGGCGACGTCATCGGCGACCTCAACTCCCGCCGTGGTCGTGTCGAAGGTATGGAAATGCGCTCCGGTGCAGAACATATCAACGCATTCGTACCGCTGGCAGAAATGTTTGGCTATGCAACGGATTTGCGTTCCCGTACGCAGGGCCGTGGCGTTTATACGATGACATTCGACCACTACGAAGAAGTTCCGAAGAACGTAGCCGAAAAAGTCATCAGCGAAAAAGGCTAATATAATTTAATTTACACTGGAGGAACAGCAAATGGCTAAAGAACATTACGAAAGAACCAAACCGCATGTTAACATTGGCACGATCGGTCACGTCGACCACGGCAAAACTACTTTGACAGCTGCCATCACCAAAGTTTTGGCTGAAAAAGGCTACGCTAAATTCGAAGACTATGCTGATATCGACAAGGCTCCGGAAGAACGTGAACGTGGTATTACAATCAACACGGCACACGTTGAATATGAAACAGACAAACGTCATTATGCACACGTTGACTGCCCGGGCCATGCTGACTATGTCAAGAACATGATCACCGGTGCTGCTCAGATGGACGGCGCTATCCTCGTCGTTTCCGCTGCTGACGGCCCGATGCCCCAGACTCGTGAACACATCCTCTTGGCCCGCCAGGTTGGTGTACCGGCTATCGTCGTATACCTCAACAAAGCTGACCAGGTTGACGATCCGGAACTCATCGAACTCGTTGAAATGGAAGTTCGTGATCTCCTCAGCTCCTACGATTTCCCCGGCGACGAAGTTCCTATCGTAGTTGGCTCCGCTCTCAAAGCCCTCGAAGGCGACGAAAGCGAAATCGGCAAACCGTCCATCCTCAAATTGATGGATGCTGTTGACGAATACATCCCGACTCCGCAGCGCCCGACGGACCAGCCGTTCCTCATGCCTGTCGAAGACGTCTTCACCATCACAGGCCGCGGTACTGTTGCTACAGGCCGTGTTGAACGTGGCGAACTCAAAGTTGGCGACGCAGTTGAAATCGTCGGCCTTGCTGACGAACCGAAAGATACGGTTGTTACGGGCGTTGAAATGTTCCGTAAGATCCTCGACCGCGCTGAAGCAGGCGACAACATCGGTGCTCTTCTCCGTGGTGTAGACCGTAAAGAAATCGAACGCGGCCAGGTTCTCGCTAAACCGGGTACCATTCATCCGCACACGAAATTCAAAGCTCAGGTTTACGTCTTGACGAAAGACGAAGGCGGCCGTCACACCCCGTTCTTCAACGGCTATCGTCCGCAGTTCTACTTCCGTACGACTGACGTAACTGGCGTCATCCAGCTCCCGGAAGGCACTGAAATGTGCATGCCTGGCGATAACGTCAAAATGGATGTTGAACTCATCACTCCGATCGCTATCGAAGCCGGCCTCCGCTTCGCTATCCGCGAAGGCGGCCGTACAGTAGGCGCTGGCGTCGTTTCCGAAATCGAAGGCTAAAATATTGTTTGATGGTTGACTATCAACTTCAAACTTGAAAAAGAGGCTGTCGCATATGCGACGGCCTCTTTTTTGCGTGCCTTTATGCACAAGGTCACAGACCGTGAAAGATTTATCGCCTGGCTGCGATTTCGTAGGGGTCGCCCAAAGGGCGACCCGCTTGATTCTGAGGGAATCACGGTTACAGTAATATGGAGCACCAAAGCCTCGCCTCATAGGAGAGGTTGACCTCTCAGTCAGCTGCGCTGACGGCTCTCCTAACAGGAGAGCCGGGCCGCCCTCTGGGACGGCCCCTACGCACGAATCACAGCCTGCGGCCTGCGAACTGCGGGCGCCATGTGAAGCAGCTGCAAGCTGCTTCACTTTATCATGATGTAACGACATGGGTCCCATGTGAAATCTGTTCGATTATTTCTCAAAAACCTTGAAAAATCCTTGCATCATGCGGGTTTTTGTAGTAAACTAAGTAAGTACGCGACAACAGGGAAATACGCCCTGAAACGCGCTAAACTATGATATAAGATGTTGCCCGCCTTGCGGGGAAACTCTTATGGAGCAGTCTATTCAAGGAAATAGACGTTAGGAGGAATTAAGTAATGGCAAAACAGGAAAGAATTCGTATTCGCCTCAAAGCTTACGATCACAAAACGCTTGATCAGAGCGCGGCGAAAATCGTCGACACGGCGAAACGTACCGGTGCTATGGTATCCGGACCGATTCCGCTTCCGACAGAAAAGAACATCTTCACGATTCTTCGTTCTCCCCATGTCAACAAAGACTCTCGTGAACAGTTCGAACTCCGTACGCACAAACGCTTGATCGACATTCTCGAAGCATCCAACAAGACCGTTGATGCCTTGACAAGACTCGATCTGCCGGCAGGCGTAGACATCGAAATCAAATTATAGGAGGAGGTGCGATTATGTCTAAAGCTATTTTGGGTAAAAAATTAGGTATGACTCAGGTCTTTACTGAAGAAGGCGCAGTCGTCCCTGTAACCGTCGTCGAAGCTTCCCCGAACGTAGTTGTACGTGTCAAGACCGTTGATACGGACGGATACAACTCCATTCAGCTCGGCTATGGTGAAATCAAAGAAAAACATCTGACAAAACCCGTTAAGGGTCAATTCGACAAAGCAGGCGTTGCTCCTGTTAAGTATCTTCGCGAATTCCGTTTGACAGATACGCCGGAATATACGGTAGGCCAAACTCTGGCAGCTGATATTTTCGCAAGCGGCGATCTCGTCGACGTAATTGGCACCAGCAAGGGTAAAGGTTTTGCAGGTACCATCAAACGTCACGGTTTCCACCGCGGACCGATGGGTCACGGCTCCAAATCTCATCGTGAACCCGGTTCTCTCGGACCTATGACCAGTGGTGGCGGCGGTAAAGTCGTCAAAGGTAAAAAACTTCCTGGACAAATGGGTGGCAATCAGGCAACCGTTCTTCATCTCTCCATCGTCAAAGTCGACATGGACAAGAACCTGATCCTGGTTAAAGGTGGTATCCCGGGCGCCAAAGGCAGCCTCGTCATGATTCGCGATACTGTAAAACCCCGCTAATAGTTGTCTAAGGAAGGAGGATAAAATATAATGCCAAAAGTAAGCACGTATAATATTACCGGCGCACAGACCGGTGAAATCGAATTGAACGATAGCGTATTTGGCGTTGAAGTGAACGAAGCCGTTATGCGTCAGGCCGTTCTCCGTCAGCTCGCCAACCAGCGCTTGGGCACACATTCCACCAAAACTCGCGGCCTTGTTCGCGGTGGTGGCAGAAAGCCTTGGAAACAAAAAGGAACCGGCCGGGCCCGTGTAGGCAGCAGCCGCAGCCCGTTGTGGGTTGGTGGCGGCACCATCTGGGGTCCCCATCCGCGCTCTTACGCACAGAAAATGCCGCGTAAAGCTCGTCGCCTCGCCGTTAAATCCGCTTTGAGCGATAAAGTCAATACAAACGAATTGTTCGTCCTCGACGAAATCAATCTCGCAGCTCCGAAGACGAAAGAAGTCGTCGCACTCATCAACAACTTCAAATTCGCTGGTGAAAAAGTCCTTTTCATCACCGACAACGATGAAGTCGTAGAACGCTGCGCACGCAACATCAAAGGCGTTAAAGCCATTTCCACTACTGGCGTCAACATCTTTGACCTGCTCCACTACACGAAATTGTTCGTTACGAAGAGCGCTGTAGCTAAGATTGAGGAGGTGCTCGCATAATGAACATGCATGATCTCTTGCTGAAACCGGTCATCACTGAAAAAACAACGATGATGATGTCTGATGGCAAATACACATTCAAAGTACCGCTCCGTGCTAATAAAGTTGAAATCCGTAAAGCTGTTGAAGCCGTCTTCGGCGTCAAAGTTAAAAGCGTAGCAACACTTCGCACGATGGGCAAATTCAAGCGCATGGGCAAGTACATCGGCAAGCGCCCGGATTACAAGAAAGCCATCGTAACCCTTCAGGAAGGCGAAACCATCGAATTCTTCGAAGGAGCTTAAGGAATTAACGAATAAGGAGGAGGCACTACAATGGCCATTAAATCATTTAAACCGTACTCCGCTAGCCGCCGTTTCATGACTGTTTCGACATTCGAAGAAATCACGGCGTCTAAACCGGAAAAATCCTTATTGGCTAAAGTAACCAATAAGGGCGGTCGTAATAACAGCGGCCGTATGACTGTCCGCCATCAGGGCGGTGGTCACAAACGCCGTTACCGTTTGATCGACTTCAAACGTATTAAAGATAACATCCCGGCAAAAGTTGCGACGATCGAATACGATCCGAACCGCTCTGCTAACATCGCTCTTCTGTTCTACGCAGATGGCGAAAAGAAATACATCATCGCTCCGAACGGCCTGAAAGTCGGCGACGTTCTCTACAGCGGTCCTGAATCGGATATCAAGATCGGCAACGCATTGCCGCTCCAGAACATCCCCCTCGGTACGCTCGTACACAACGTCGAACTGAAAATCGGCAAAGGCGGCCAGATGGTCCGCTCCGCTGGTGAATCGGCTCAGCTCATGGCTAAAGAAGGCAACTATGCACTGCTCCGCCTTCCGTCGGGCGAACTTCGTCAGGTACACGTACGCTGCCGCGCTACGATCGGCGTAGTCAGCAACACGGACTATGAAAACATCACCATCGGTAAAGCCGGCCGTTCCCGCTGGAAAGGCATCCGTCCGGGCAACCGTGGTGTCGTCATGAACCCGTGCGATCATCCGCATGGCGGCGGCGAAGGTAAAGCTCCTGTTGGTCGTAAACGTCCGGTTACTCCTTGGGGTAAACCTGCTTATGGCGTTAAGACTCGCGACGCTAAGAAAGCTTCCAATAAATTCATTGTGAAGAGACGTAAATAAGTGTTGAGGAAAGGAGATAACTAAGTGTCCAGATCCATTAAAAAGGGCCCATTCGTAGCACACCATCTCTTGAAGAAAATCGACGCTATGAACGAAGCCAACGAAAAGAAAGTAATCAAAACCTGGTCCCGTGCATCGATGATCCTGCCGAGCTTCGTCGGCCACACCATCGCTGTACACGACGGCCGTAAACATGTACCTGTCTATATCACGGAAGATATGGTAGGTCATAAATTAGGCGAATTTGCACCGACTCGTACATTCAAGGGTCATGCTAAAGCCGAAAAAGTAACTAAATAAGGGGGTAACTTAAATGGCAGTAAAAGCTGTTACGAAACACATTCGCATTGCTCCCCGTAAAATTCGGATTGTTGCTGACTTGGTTCGGGGCAAAAACGTCGGCGAAGCTTTCGCTATCTTGAAATTCACTCCGAAAGTGGGTTCCCGTGTAGTTGAAAAAACTTTGCGCAGTGCCGTTGCTAATGCGGAACATAACAATGATATGGACGTTGCAAAATTGTTCATTTCTGAAATCTTTGTTGACCAGGATTCCACGATGAAACGTATTCATCCGCGCAGCCGTGGACAGGCCTTCAAAATTCTCAAACATTCCAGTCATTTGACGGTTGTTGTTGACGAAAAAGCATAAGGAGGGAAATGGAGTGGGTCAGAAAGTTAATGCCCATGGATTCCGCGTCGGCGTTTCCAAACCTTGGGACGCAAAATGGTATGCAGAAAAAGATTACGCTGCACTTTTGAACGAAGACGTTAAGATCCGTGAATTCTTAAAGAAACAGTTATACATCGCAGGTGTTTCCCGTATCGAAATCGAACGCTCTGCAAAACGTATCAAATTGATTATCCATACCGCAAAACCGGGCATGGTCATCGGCCGTGGCGGTGCAGGTATTGAAGATATTAAAAAAGCGTTGAAAGCCTTCACCACTAAGACTGTCGACGTAAACATCGCAGAAATCAAACAGGCCGAAATGGATGCAACTCTCGTTGCTGAAAACGTTGCCGGCCAGCTCGAACGCCGTATCGGCTTCCGCCGCGCTATGAAACAGTGCGTTGGCCGTACCATGCGTATGGGCGCTAAAGGTATCAAGATCATGTGCTCCGGCCGTCTCGGCGGTGCTGAAATCGCTCGCAGCGAAAGCCTTCGCGACGGTTCCATCCCCCTGCATACGCTCCGTGCTGACATCGACTATGGCTTCGCAGAAGCTCATACGACCTATGGCTGCATCGGCGTCAAATGCTGGATCTACAAAGGTGAAATCCTCCCGGAAGCTAAGAAAGCTCCGAAGAAACGCGAAGGGAGTGAAGCATAATGTTAATTCCAAAACGTGTTAAATATCGTAAACAGTTCCGTGGCCGCATGAAAGGCCAGGCACATCGCGGTAATAAAGTAGCTCATGGTGATTTCGGCCTCGTCGCTCTCGAACCGTCGTGGATCACGAACCGCCAGATCGAAGCTGCCCGTATTGCTATGACCCGTTATATCAAACGTGGTGGTAAAGTTTGGATCAAAATCTTCCCGGATAAACCGATCACGGCTAAACCGGCTGGTACTCGTATGGGTTCCGGTAAAGGCGCTCCTGAATACTGGGTTGCCGTTGCTAAACCGGGCCGCGTACTCTTTGAAATGGGCGGCGTAAGCGAAGAAGTTGCTCGTGAAGCAATGCGTCTTGCTGGCCATAAGCTGCCGATTAAAACGAAGTTTGTTGTTAAAGGTCAGGAATTAGGTGGTGAATAAAATGAAGGTTAAAGAAATCCGTGCGCTGAGCGCTGCCGAAATGGATGAAAAAGTGGTTAGCCTGAAAGAAGAATTGTTTAACCTCCGTTTTCAACATGCGACCGGCCAATTAGAAAATCCAATGCGTATCCGCGAAGTCAAGAAGACAATCGCTCGCATCAAAACGGTACAGCGTGAAGCAGAACTGAAAGCGCAGGCGTAAGAAGCGTCCATAATTGGAATCTAAAAGGAGGTCACAAGCACAGATGGAAAGAAATGAACGGAAAATCCGCGTAGGTAAAGTTGTCAGCGATAAAATGGACAAAACCGTTGTCGTTGCTGTAGAATATAAGACACAGCACAAGCTGTACAAAAAACCGATTATCTCGACGGTAAAATTCAAAGCCCACGATGAAAACAACGAATGCCATGTTGGCGACGTAGTCCGCATCGAAGAAACTCGTCCGCTGTCCAAACAGAAACACTGGAGAGTAGTGACAATCGTAGAAAAAGCTAAATAAGCTTCATTAATTAGGAGGTTAAGCCATGATTCAGCAAGAAACTGTGTTGAATGTTGCCGATAACACTGGCGCCAAGAAAATCTTGTGCATCCAGGTCATGGGTGGCTCGTATCGTAAATATGGCAACATTGGTGATATCATTACCGCATCTGTTAAAGATGCATCACCCGGTGGCGTTGTCAAGAAAGGCGACGTAGTCAAAGCTGTTATCGTTCGTTCCAAGAAAGGTTTGCGCCGTGCAGACGGTTCTTACATCCGCTTCGACGAAAACGCAGCTGTCGTAATCAATAATGATAAAAGCCCGAAAGGTACTCGTATTTTTGGGCCCGTTGCCAGAGAACTGCGTGAAAAAGATTTCATGAAGATCATCTCCCTGGCTCCGGAAGTATTATAAGGAGGAGGTGTTCTCAATGGGTAAAATGCACGTTAAAACAGGCGATACGGTCATCGTCATCGCTGGTAAAGAAAAAGGCAAAAAAGGCAAGGTCATCGCAACGTATCCGAAAAAAGACCGTGTCGTAGTTGAAGGCCTTAACCTGGTTAAGCGCCACACGAAACCGAGTCAGAACAATCCTCAAGGCGGCATTATCACTAAGGAAGCAGCAATCCACGTTTCCAACGTAATGCTCGTAGATCCTGAAAGCGGCAAACCGACCCGTGTCAAAATGGTCCAGCAGGCCGATGGCACCAAAGTCCGTACAGCCGTAAAGAGCGGTAAAGCTATCTAATAAGAAGGGAGGCCCTTGAGAGTGTCCAGATTAAAAGACAAATACCTTTCCGAAGTCGTAAAAGGCTTGCAGGAAAAATACAATTATAAAAACGTAATGCAGATTCCGAAGGTTACCAAAGTTGTTATCAACATGGCCGTTGGCGAAGCTGTTACCAACTCCAAAGCCTTGGACGCTGCTGTCAATGATATGACCATCATTTCCGGTCAGAAACCGATCATCACGAAAGCTAAGAAATCCATCGCAGCTTTCAAAATCCGTGAAGGCATGAACCTCGGCTGCAAAGTTACCCTGCGCGGCGAACGGATGTATGAATTCCTCGACAAACTGATGAACTTGACACTGCCCCGCGTCCGTGACTTCCACGGCGTCAGTGCCACCGGTTTCGACGGCCGCGGCAACTATACCCTCGGCCTGAAAGAACAGCTTATCTTCCCGGAAATCGAATACGATAAGGTTGATAAAGCTCGCGGCATGGACATCACCATCGTTACCACAGCTACGACCGACGAAGAAGGCCGTGACATGCTGAAAATGATGGGCATGCCTTTTGAAAAGTAATAGAGGAGGATAACATACATGGCAAAGAAATCGATGCTCGAACGTGAAAAGAAACGTGAAAAAATGGTTGCCAAATACGCTAAGCTCCGCGCTGAACTCAAAGCAAAAGGCGACTATGAAGCACTTTCTCAGCTGCCGGCTAACGCATCTCCGGTCCGTCTGCACAACCGTTGCAAAGTAACCGGCCGTCCTCACGGTTATATGCGTAAATTCGGCATCTGCCGCATCACATTCCGTGAACTGGCTTACAAAGGTCAGATCCCTGGCGTTAAAAAAGCCAGCTGGTAACACGTATTCCATGGAGGGAGGTTTTTAGATTATGGCAATGACCGATCCGATTGCGGATATGCTCACAAGAATCCGTAATGCTAACTCGGCATATCACGAAAAAGTAGAAATCCCTGCTTCGAAGATGAAAGCTGCAGTGCTCGACATCCTCAAAGAAGAAGGTTTCGTCAAAAACTACGAATCCGTAAACGAAGGCAAAACGCTGAAAGTTACGTTGAAATATGGTTCTAATAAAGAAAAAGTAATTACCGGCATCAAGAGAATTTCCAAACCGGGCCTGCGCGTATACGCTGGCAAAGAAGAACTCCCGCGCGTTCTCGGTGGTTTGGGGATCGCAGTAATTTCCACGTCCCAGGGCGTCATGAGCGACAAAAAAGCTCGTAAACTCGGCTTGGGCGGCGAAGTTATCGCTTACGTCTGGTAAATCGTTTTGGAGGTGTCAATATGTCCCGAGTAGGTAGAATGCCTATTGATATCCCGGCAGGCGTAAATGTAAACCTCGATGGCCACGTAATTACCGTTAAAGGCCCGAAAGGCGAACTCACACGTACGCTCCACCAGGATATGAAAATCACAGTGGCTGACAACGTCATCACTGTAGAACGTCCGTCTGACGATAAAAATCACCGTGCACTGCACGGCCTCACCCGTGCCCTTATTGCCAACATGGTAAAAGGTGTTTCGGAAGGCTTCAAAAAAGAACTGGAAATCGTTGGCGTTGGTTACAGAGCACAGATGAAAGGTAAGAAACTTGCCTTGACTCTTGGCTTCTCCCATCCCCTCGAACTCGATGCTCCGGCTGGTGTCACCATTGAATGCCCGAGCGCTACGCAGATCACCATTTCCGGTGCTGATAACGAAGTTGTCGGCGAATTTGCTGCTAAAGTCCGCGGCTACCGCCTGCCTGAACCGTACAAGGGCAAAGGTATCCGTTATGTTGGCGAACATGTCCGTCGTAAAGCCGGTAAAGCTGGTACGAAGAAATAATTAACCTTTAATTAGAAAGGAGTGAATTCCTTGAAGAAGAGTAAAAACACAATCCGTTTGAAACGGCATTGGCGTTTACGCAAGAACATCAACGGCACGGCAGAACGTCCGCGTCTCAACGTTTTCCGCAGCCTTAACAATATCTACGCTCAGGTCATCGATGACCAGAACGGCGTAACTTTGGTTTCCGCAAGCTCTTTGGACAAAGAAATCAAAGGTCAGAACGTCAGCGGCGGCAACGCCGAAGGCGCAAAATTAGTCGGTGCTTTAGTTGCAAAACGGGCTATCGAAAAAGGTATCACGACGGTTGTCTTCGACCGTGGCGGTTACATTTATCACGGCCGTGTTGCAGCTCTCGCTGAAGCAGCTCGTGAAGCTGGCTTGAAATTCTAATCAAGGAGGAAATAACACATGGCAAAAGTTGACCATGCAGGTCTCGAATTACAGGAAAATGTAGTATTCATCAACCGCGTTGCTAAGGTAGTTAAAGGCGGCCGCCGTTTTTCCTTCAGTGCCCTCGTTGTTGTCGGTGACGGCAACGGCAATGTCGGCGCAGGTTTAGGTAAAGCTGGCGAAGTTCCTGAAGCAATCCGTAAAGGCGTTGAAGACGCTAAGAAACATATGATTTCCGTTCCTCTCAAGAACGGCTCCATCCCCCACACGATTACAGGTATCTTCGGTGCAGGCAAAGTATTCCTGAAACCGGCTGCTGAAGGTACTGGCGTCATCGCTGGCGGTCCGGTCCGTGCCGTATTGGAACTGGCAGGCGTCCGCAACATCCTCACCAAATCGATCGGTTCTTCCAACCCGAACAACATGGTTCAGGCAACCCTCGAAGGCTTGAGCCGCTTGAAGGATGTCAACAAAGTTGCTGAACTCCGTGGCAAAACTGTAGAAGAAATTTACGGTTAATAAGGAGGATATGACAAGATGGCTCAGGTTAAAGTTACTCTCGTAAAGAGTTTGGCAGGCCGTCCTGGTGACCAGCGCGCAACCATCGTTGCCCTCGGTCTCCACAAGACGAACTCCAGCGTAGTAAAAGAAGTTACCCCGCAGATCAAAGGGATGCTTCACAAAGTAGAACACTTAGTAAAAGTAGAAGAAATCTAATATAGAAGGAGGTGCGCTGAATTGAAACTTCATGAAATGAGTATTGTTCCTGGTTCCAAGAAAAAACGCAACCGCGTCGGCCGCGGCATCGGCTCCGGCAATGGCAAAACGGCTGGCAAAGGTATGAAAGGTCAGCTCTCCCGTAGCGGTGGCGGCAAGCGCCCGGGCTTCGAAGGCGGCCAGATGCCGTTGTATCGTTTGCTCCCGAAACGCGGCTTCAAAAACATTTGGGCTAAAGAATATGCAGAAGTTAACGTTTCTGTACTCAACCGCTTTGAAGATGGCACGACTGTCGATCCCGTCGCTCTCGTTGAAGCTGGCATCCTCAAGAATGTCCGCGATGGCGTCCGCATCCTCGGCAACGGTGAACTCGAAAAGAAACTCACTGTCGTAGCTAACGGCTTCACGAAATCCGCTAAAGCTAAAATCGAAGCAGCTGGCGGTAAGGTTGTAGTACCGGGAGAAGAACCGGTAGTTGAACAGTAGGGGTGATTTGCGGTGTTAGAAAACATCCAAAACGTACTGAACGTTCCGGAATTCCGGAAACGGGCAGTGTTCACCCTCATCATGTTCGTCATTTTCAGACTTGGCGTTCACATCCCCGTACCGGGCGTTGATTCGTCAGTCATTGAAAACCTCTTCAGCAGCGGCAACTTGTTCGGTCTTCTGGACTTGTTCGCCGGCGGGGCACTGAGTAAGTTCTCCGTCCTGGCCATGAGCATCACGCCGTACATCAACGCGTCGATCATCATGCAGCTGCTGACAGCCGTCGTCCCGACCTTTGAACAATGGGCAAAGGACAATCAGGAAGGCCGCGATAAGATCCAGAAGGTCACGCGGTACGGTACGGTTGTCCTGGCGTTGATCCAGGCTTTCGCCATGAGCTATGCGCTGAAAGTCAACAATGCCCTCATCGTCGACAGCTGGGCCATGGTCGTCATGGTCTCGCTGATCCTCACGGCAGGCACGTGTTTCCTCATGTGGCTCGGTGACCAGATCACAGCTGGTGGGATCGGCAACGGCATTTCTCTCATCATCTTCGCGGGTATCGTAGCGCGTTTCCCTCAAGGGTGCATGACGATTTACAAGTATATCCAGGCTGGTTCGATCAACATCTTCCAGGCCTTGCTTTTTGCTGTTATCGCCTTGTTCATGATCGTCGTGGTCATCGAAGTCACCCAGGGTCAGCGCCGCGTCACGGTACAGTATGCGAAACGTATCGTCGGCCGTAAGATGTATGGCGGTCACTCGACACACATTCCGCTGAAAGTCAACCAGGCTGGCGTCATTCCCATCATCTTTGCTTCGTCTGTACTGATGTTCCCGATTACCATCGCACAGTTCGTACAGAATGACACGATCCAGTGGATCGCAAGCTTCTTTGCATGGGGCACGGTGACCAACACCGTCATGTACGCACTCCTGATTATGTTCTTCACATATTTCTACACGGCTATTTCGCTGAACATCCCGCAGCTTACGGAAAATATGCAGAAATACGGCGGCTTCATCCCCGGTATCCGTCCGGGTCAGCCGACGGCCATGTATATCGATCGCATCATGACGAGGATCACCCTCGCCGGTGCCTTCTTCCTGGCCTTCATTGCCATCCTGCCGAACTTCATCGGCTGGATCACGGGCATCGAAGGGGTCTACTTCGGCGGTACAGCCATCCTCATCGTCGTCGGTGTTGCCATCGACACGATGAAACAGGCAGAATCCTTAGTTTTGAATAGACAATATCAAGGATTTATGAAATAATAAGGGGGTAGTTTGAGTGTATATTCTTTTAATGGGCCCTCCGGGTGCTGGTAAAGGTACCCAGGCTGAACGATTGATTGAAAAATATGGTATTCCCCAGATTTCGACAGGCGACATGTTCCGGGCGGCTGTAAAAGAACAGACCCCGCTCGGCCTCGAAGCCAAGAAGTACATGGATAACGGCCAGCTCGTACCGGACGCTGTTACCGTTGGCATCGTCAAAGAACGCCTTGCCAAAGATGATTGCAAAAAAGGCTTCATCCTCGACGGTTTCCCGCGCACGACCAGCCAGGCTGTATCCCTCGATGCTATCCTCCGGGATTTAGGCATCAAACTCGATGGCGTCATCAACATCGCCGTCCCCGATGAAGAACTCATCAAACGGACGACGGGCCGTCAGATCTGCCGCTCCTGCGGTGCGACATACCATGTCACATTCAAACCGTCCAAGGTGAAGAACGTCTGCGATAAATGCGGCGGTGAATTGTATCAGCGCGATGACGACAAAGTCGAAACCGTCAAGAAACGCTTGAGCGTCTACGCTGCACAGACGAAACCGCTCATCGACTACTATAAGAATTCCAATCTCTACATCGAAATCGATGGCAAACAGAGCATGGAAGATGTCTACAAAGACATCGTCGCTAGTCTTGAAAAGAGTAAATAAGCATGATTATTTTAAAATCGAAACGGGAAATTGAGTATATTCGCGAAGCTGGCCGCATTACTGCCAACGCACTTCAGCTCATGAAGAAATTGGCTCAGCCTGGCATTACGACAGGCGAACTCGACCAGCGCTGTGAAGAATACATCCGCAGCTGCGGCGCTTTTCCGAGCTGCAAAGGCTACTACGGGTTCCCGGCAACCATTTGCGCCAGCGTAAATGAAGAAGTCGTCCACGGCATCCCGGGCCACCGCAAGCTCAAAGATGGCGATATAATCAGCATTGATTTAGTAGTAAACAAGAATGGCTACCATGGCGATTCGACGGTAACGATTCCTGTCGGCCACGTTCGTCCGGCCACCCTCAAGCTCTTGAAGGTCACCGAAGAAAGCCTTTATAAGGGCATCGAACAGGCCGTAGCCGGAAATCACCTCGGCGACATCGGCCACGCAGTCCAGTCTTATGCCGAATCCTTCGGATACGGCGTCGTCCGCGACTACGTCGGCCACGGCATCGGCACGGATATGCATGAAGATCCGGAAGTGCCGAACTATGGCATGGCCGGTCACGGCGAACTGCTGGAACCGGGCATGGTCCTGGCCATTGAACCGATGATCAATATGGGCACCGAAAAGGTCCGCCAGTTGAAAAACGGCTGGACCGTCGTCACGCGTGACGGCAAACCGGCAGCCCACTTCGAACATACAGTAGCCATCACGGAAAACGGTCCTGAAATTCTGACGTTACCGGAAGAGTAAGTATGGAACGGACTCAGATGATACCTGTCTGCACGGTCGTAGAAAGCCTGGCAGGCAGGGACAAAGGCCACTTGTATGTTGTTGTCGGCAGTCTGGCTTATCCCTACGTATGGATTGCTGACGGTAGAAAGTACAACCTGGATAAGCCGAAGAAAAAGAATTGCCGGCATCTCCGGATATTGGGAACGAGCGTATCCACTGGAAGCGCTGGTCCCGCGAGAATCAGCAATGAATGGATACGGTCCGTCTTGAACCGGGCTGTGAAGAATTGACCAGGGAGGTTACTATGTCGAAGGTAGATGTCATTGAAGTAGAAGGCGTCGTCGTTGAAGCTTTGCCAAACGCCATGTTCAAAGTCAAGCTTGAAAACGATCACATCGTGCTGGCTCATGTCTCCGGTAAAATGCGGATGAATTTCATTCGTATCCTTCCGGGCGACCGGGTCACACTTGAATTGACACCGTATGATCTGAATCGCGGTCGTATCACGTACCGCTTTAAGTAAGAGTATTACGCAGGAGGTTAACGATGAAGGTAAAACCGTCAGTAAAAAAGATTTGCGAAAAATGCAAAATTATCAAACGTAAAGGCCGCGTCATGGTCATTTGCGAAAATCCGAAACATAAACAGAAACAGGGTTAATAAACAGGAGGTGAATGAATAGATGGCACGTATAGCCGGTGTGGATTTACCACGTGATAAACGAGTTGAAATTGGTTTGACTTACATTTTAGGTATTGGTCTTTCTTCTTCCCAGAAAATTCTGGCTAAGACTGGCGTAAACCCGGATACCCGCGTTCGCGACCTGACAGAAGACGAAGTACAGAAGATTCGTGAAGTCATCGGTTCTGAATATAAAGTTGAAGGCGACCTTCGCCGTGAAACAGCACTCAACATCAAACGCCTGATCGAAGTTAATTCGTATCGCGGCAAACGTCATCGTGCAGGTCTTCCGGTCCGCGGTCAGCGCACCAAGACGAACGCACGTACCCGTAAAGGCCCGAGAAAAGCCGTAGCAGGTAAGAAGAAATAAGATTCTTTAAGTAAGGAGGGAAACGATTTTGGCTAAGAACGTAAGAAGCAACAAAAGAAAAGAAAAGAAACATGTAGAATCGGGCGCAGCACATATCCGTTCTACTTTCAATAACACGATCGTTACGATCACTGACGCAAAAGGCAATGCATTGTCCTGGGCAAGTGCCGGCGGCCTCGGTTTCCGTGGTTCCCGTAAGAGCACTCCGTTCGCTGCACAGATGGCTGCTGAACAGGCTGCTAAAGCTGCTATGGAACATGGCCTCCGTCAGGTAGAAGTTTTCGTAAAAGGCCCGGGCTCCGGCCGTGAAGCTGCTATCCGCGCATTGCAGGCTGCAGGTCTTGAAGTCAACTCCATCAAAGACGTAACTCCTATTCCGCATAACGGCTGCCGTCCGCCGAAACGGAGACGCGTATAATCGTAGATAATTAACCAAGGTGTTTTGATTCTGAAATAGGAGGATTTTCCTAATGATCGATGATAACAAGTTTAAAGTTAAAACCGTCGAAATCAATGAAGACGGTACCTATGGAAAATTCGTATGTGAACCTCTCGATCGGGGTTACGGAATCACATTGGGTAATAGTTTGCGGCGTGTCCTCCTGGCATCTCTGGATGGCGTAGCAATCACTTCGATTAAAATCGATGGTGTGCTCCATGAATTTTCGACCATCCCCGGCGTCCGGGAAGATGTTTCGGAAATCATCCTCAACCTCAAACAGGTGCGGATGAAATTCTTGGATGATGATATTGACGCACTCGATATCACCGTCGATATCTCTGGTGAATGTGAATTCACTGCAAACGATCTTAACGTAAACTCAGACATTGAAATTTTAAACCCGGATCTTCATATTGCCACATTGGATACGGATGCCAACATCCGCATGCAGTGCCACATTGAACGCGGCAAAGGGTATGTTCCTTCTACGAAGAACAAGAAAGAAACGGATATGATCGGGGTCATCCCCATCGATTCCATCTTTTCGCCTATTGTGCGCACCAACTACGAAGTAGGCAATATCCGGGTCGGCAACGAAATGGATTACGATTCGTTGACGCTTGAAGTGACGACGGATGGCAGCATCACTGCTGAAAACGCCGTCGCCAAAGCTGCATCCATTATGATCAGCTATTTGAACTACTTCCAGGACATCGCCACCGACGCCAAAGTCAACGACACATTGGCTGAATTTACCAACAAAGATGGCGAAGAACCGGAAGAACCGGAAGAACCGGACCTCAACGACATCAAGATTGATGTCCTCGACCTCTCCGTACGCGCTTCGAATTGCCTGAAACGTGCAAACATCTACACCTTAGGCGATCTCGTAGAACGGACGGAAGACGACTTGTCCAAGATTCGCAACCTCGGCAAGAAGTCTGTCGATGAAATCATTGAAAAGTTGCAAAAAGAAGGTTACGATTTAAAATCGAGTAACGAAGAATAGTTCGAGGAGGATGAACGATGGCTTATAGAAAGTTGGGACGAGACAGCTCCGCACGTAAAGCTTTGCTGCGCAGCATTGTCACCTCTTTATTCCAGCATGAACGCATTGAAACGACAGAAGCAAAGGCAAAAGAACTTCGCAAAGTCGCTGATAAAATGCTTACCCTCGCAAAACGCGGCGATCTCCACGCTCGCCGTCAGGTCTTGGCATACATGATGGATGAAGATGTTGTCAAAAAACTGTTTGACGAAATTGCACCGAAATACAAAGATCGTCAGGGCGGTTATACTCGCATCATCAAAACTGGCGTTCGTCAGGGCGATGCTGCTCCGATGGTAATCATCGAATTAGTATAAGCTTGTAAGAAAAAAGGGGCTGTCGCATGTGCGACAGCCCCTTTTGAGTGGTTAGTGGCTAGCAGTTAGTAGTTAGCAAATGGCTCCCCTGATAGGGGAGCTGTCAGCGAAGCTGACTGAGAGGTTCTTACAGCGACCAGTCGTTCATACACTAATCAGGTCAACATGGCATGGTTTTGCGAACGGCGAACAGCGGCTGTGACCGGCCGTTTATCTCGGAACTCAGATGCCGCTGTGCGGCGTCAGACTCAAAGTGACAACGACGCTTCGGGAAAACCTCAGCGCGTAGCGGGCGCCCCTACAGGTGTGGGATAACGTATCACGACCCTCGGCTCGTAAAAAAAACGCCCCGACCGGGGCGCGTATGGCTCCCCTGATAGGGGAGCTGTCAGCGAAGCTGACTGAGAGGTTCTTACAGCGACCAGTCGTCCATACACTAATCAGGTCAACATGGCATGGTTTTGCGACCTGCGGCCTGCGACCGGCGCGCCCTGCAAGGGCGCCCACGACCAACCAACCTCTCCGGCCTTTTAGGCCACCTCCCCTATAAGGGGAGGCATAACGACGAACGCATCGCCGAAGGCGATAAGCCACGAGCCACTAACCACGAACCACAAACCACGAACCACAAACCACGAACCACAAACCACGGCCTTGCTACGCGAGCCTACCTCAAAAGGAGTGATATAAATGCCATATCGTATGATGTTAGCTGTCAACTTTACACCGGAACGGCTGGAGCTGGTCAAGCTCCTGGCCCTCTTGACGAAATCAAAGGTCAAAGCGGTTACGGAAGATGAAAAAAGTGAAACCGTCGGCAAGGTCCTGGGACTGACGGACGATGAAATCGCTGAAATTGCAGCCATGAAACAGGAAACGGAACAGACCAAGGTCCATGAACAGATGAATGAAGACGAAAATCTTCCGCCTGTGACCAAGGAAGCTCTGATCCTCTGTGGCTTTGACAACCAGGCCGTCAACCTGCTCTTGAGCAGCATCCGCCGGGGCCGTCTGAAGAACGTGCCCCTCAAGGCCATGTTGACGCCGAACAACATTTCCTGGACTATCGAAACGATTTTGCAGGAATTGTCGAAAGAACACGAATATTTCCATAAAAAGAGGTAAGACGACTATGCGTCCTACGACACTTTGCTTTCCCGTCCGTTCGGACGGGAAACTTTTATTAGGCCGTAAAAAACGCGGCTTTGGCGTCAGCAAGTGGAATGGCTTCGGCGGTAAAATCGAAGCTGGCGAAGATTTCTTGCAGTGCGCCGTCCGGGAACTCCAGGAAGAAACGGGCCTCATCGCTCGGGAAGAAGATCTGGAACTCGTCGGCTTTCTCGACTTCCACTTCTCCGCTTCGCCGGAACTTAATCACATCGGCTTCGTCTACTTCCTCCGTACATGGCAGGGCACTGTCCAGGAAACAGAAGAAATGGAACCGCAATGGTTCGATCCGGCAGCCCTTCCGTACGATGAAATGTGGAAAGGTGACCGGACTTGGATTCCTATGCTGCTGAAAAAAGAGAAAGTAAAAGGCATCATTACCTTTGCTGAAGATAATGATACCGTAACCCACATGGAATTGTATAAAGTTGATGCATAAAAAATAAGTATATATACGAAAAAACAGGCAGATGGACATTATCTGTCTGTTTTTTGTCATCTAGACTACAGTTTAGACAATATGAGGGACTTGACAGGACGGTGGCTTTTATTCTATAGTTATAAAGTATTAGTAGGTGATCAAGGTCACATAATCACTTGTTACAGTTTTGCATATATACATTAGTATAACGTATATCTTTTATTTGATTTTCATAATGAAGTGGAGTTGGATAAGTATGAATAAGATGAATGCGGCTTTGATGGCGGCTTTTGTGCTGACCTTAGGCATGACTACGGGAGCCTGGGCAGCTCCGGCGACGACGGCCAATGTTTCCGTAGACAGCCCGTACTATGGCTATATCGAGAAATTGAGTGCTATGGGCTATCTCGATACGATGCCCAATGGGGCCAAACCGTACAGCCGCATGCAGATGGCTCAATGGGTCGTCCAAGCTCAAGATAAAGCACAGACTAAGCCCATGCCGAAATACTTGTCCGACGAAGTCGAAGCCTTGGCTCAATACGTAGCGCCAGAAGTAGCGACCTTGCGCGGGGAAAAGACCTATGATCCTTTGAAGCTCCGCTCCATTTCGCTGACGGCAGCAGCTCAACTCTCGGATACACCGCGTCATTCTTATAGCCCCACGGTTAACGCCGGTTGGCAGACTTTCGGTGCTGACCGCAATGGCTATCAATACGGTCGCGATGGCAACGGTATCTTGGAAGCCGAAATCTCCGGGAACATCGGTCATGAAACGGCTATCGCCTTGCGGCCCCGCTTCAGCTATGACAAGGATAATGATTTCAGTGCCAGATTAGAAGAAGGCTATATCAAGACTCGGGCCGGCATCTGGGCTTTGGAAGCCGGCAAACAGGCTATGACCTGGGGACAGGGCGAAACGGGGAACCTCGCCTTGGGCGATAACATGCGGCCTTTGACGACGCTTCAAGCTCATTTCATTGAACCGCAGAAAGTAGGCGGTTTCTTCCGCTTTCTCGGCCAAGCTGACGTCCATCTCTTCTACGGCTTCCTCGAAGGCGACCGCTCCGACCGCGCTCGTGCCCGTGGGCTGAACGATTACAACGATTACGATGATGCTGGTCTCATTGGCATCCGCGCCGACTTTTCGCCGACATCGTACTTCACCTTCGGTCTGTCCCGCCTGTCCATGCTCGGCGGTAAGGGCAATGGACTGGATGGTTCTGACTGGGGCCACTGGCTCTATGGGCGTAACGATGACGCCGACCAAGACCGCTGGGACGATATCGCCGGCGGTGATTTCCGCTTGAGCCTGCCCGGTGTTACCTTCTACGGCGAACTTTACGGTGAAGACCAGTCCCACTACATGCCGTCTAAAGTGGCTTACCGCGCTGGTATTTATTTGCCGAAGTTGACCCATGACGGCTCATGGGATATGACCTTGGAAATGGCTGACACCAGCGACGCCTGGTACGGTCATCAGCACTTCAAGAACGGCTGGACTTATCACGACGCCATCATGGGCGATGCCATGGGCCGCGATGCCCGCAAATACTATGGCGCTGTCCGCCATTATTTGCCTAATGAAACATCGATTGGCCTCTATGCCCAGCGGACGGAAATGGAACGGGGCATGAGCATCCATCCCACAGTCAATGAATTCGGTCTGACTGGCCAGACAAAACTCGGCCAGGACGTCTACCTCAACGGCATCATCGGTTATGCCAACGTAGAAAACGCCGACTTCACCATTCATACAGACCACGATAAATTCGCCACCGCCACCATCCAGTGGAGATACTAGGGAACACCACTAACCACTAACCACGGGGCCTTCGGCCCCAAACGGAGAACAATCATGATAGATATTCACTCACATATTTTATACGACATTGATGATGGCTCTGAATCATTGGCCATGTCCCTGCAGATGCTGCGCATGTCTGTGGATTCGGGAGTCACTGATATTATTGCGACGCCTCATGTCAATCGACAAGGACACATTCCGTCCTGGCAGACCATCCTTGACAAGGCAGCAGCCCTTCAAGAAGAAGCGGATAAAGCCCGTATCCCTATCCGTATCCATACTGGTGCCGAAGTAGAACTCAACGGCGATACGCTGCGTTTCATGAAGGAAAATCACGACGATTATTGTCTGGCCGGCAGCCGCTATGTCATGCTGGAACTGACAGACCAGTCTCAGCCGGATATTGTGGAAAAGATGATTTATGAGTTGCAGATGCGCGGCTTCCTGCCACTTCTGGCCCACGTAGAACGCTATGAGCGCCTCATGGAGCGTCCGGAAACCCTTTTGGCATGGATGAACAAGGGCGTCCTGGCTCAATGCAATACAGGCAGCTTTACGGGCTATTTCGGCTCGAATTTGCAGCAGCGCGTCCGCAATCTCTACCGTAATAACATGATTCATTTCCTCGGCAGCGACGGTCATCGCGTGGAATTCCGCACGACAGATATCCGTCAGGCCCATGAAGAATTAGATCGCTTGGCCGCCAAGGAAAAGCCGCATGTCAATCTTTGGAATACAGCAACGCGTAATGCTGAATATATTTTGAAACACCGCGTCTTTTATCCTGATTTGCCGTCGCACTGGCAAAAAGAGAAAAAAGGCTTTTTCCATCGTCTTTTTGGTTGAATTTAGGATGTGAATATATATGTTGAAAAAAAGCATACTGGCATTGGCTGCTGTAACCGCTTTATGGACCGGTACGGCCTGTGCTGAAGAGTATTATATGCGGCCTGGCGATGAGCTCAACATCGTCGTCACGCAGCAACAGGATTTAGGCAATTCATCGACGAATCAGTCGCCCTTCGTCGTCCGGCCCGATGGTAATGTATCGTTTCCCTTAGTCGGGGAAATCCACGCCGAAGGCATGACGGTCTCCCAGTTCACAGACGTCTTGCAGCAGGGCTTGTCGCGGTATATTGTCGATCCTGATGTATCTGTCAATATTTCCAAGTTAGGCCGCGTCCGGGTCTACGTTTTCGGCGAAGTCCGTAAACCCGGTGCGGTAGAATTAGACAAAGGCCATACGGTTATCGATGCTATCGGCGCGGCCCAGGGCTTTACGCGGGATACGGCGAAGAAGAAGATTTTCCTCATCCATCAGGACCAACCGAAATCGCTCATCCCCATTAATCTCAATAATATGCTCAAAACCGGCGACATGTCGCAGAATGTCACCCTCCGCGAAGGAGACATCCTCTACTTGACCAAGAACCATCGCATCGACTTTGCTCGCGATATCGCGCCGATTTTAAGCAGTCTTTATTTGGTAACAGAAGCGAAAGACAACTTAGATGACAATTAGTATTTCCCATACAGGAGTTGAACAGGGTGGAAGAAATAACCATTGATTTGAAGGACCTCTTTCAAGTCGTCATGGACCATAAAAAGAAAATCGCTGCCATTACGGCGGCCTTCATGATTGCTGGAGGGGCCTATCTCTGCATTGCTTCGCCAGTGTACCAGTCGACGTCGCTGTTGCGTATCAAGCAGGATAAAGGCTTAAGCGACTCGCTCATGTCTAAGGTGTCCGGGGGCAATACACTGGACGATAAGCAGCGCATGATGACCGACGCGGAAATCCTCAAGAGCCGCAACGTCGTCCTGCCGGTCATCGAAAAGACAGAAGAACGCGATGACGACGGGAAATTGCCTGATTATGAAGGCTATGTCAAGTCGCATATCATTACTAAACCGTACAAAGATACGGAAATCTTGCAAGTCGACGTCACAGGCAAATCGCCGGAACAGGCCCAGCAGGCCAATAACCTCATCGTCCAGGGCTTTATGAACCGCCTGACCGAATTGAGCCATGACGAACAGAAGCGGACCCGCGAGTTCCTGGAACAGCGGCTAGGTGCTTCTAAGGATGAACTGAGCCAGGCCGAAGACAAACTGCAACAGTACCAGGCTGCTAACAAGATGTATTCTACAGACGACCAGATGAAGCAGCTCACGGATAAGCTGAACATCGTCGACAAGGCCAAGGCCGAAAACCAGCTCAATTTGGAAACGGCTCAGGCCGGCTTGAACAGTGTCAATGAACAGCTCAGCTCGGCTGGCGTCTCCATTGCCGACAGCCCGGCTATCCAGCAGTACAAGACCCAGCTGGCTCAGTTAGAAGCGACGAAAGCCAGCTACGTCGGCAAATATACGGACGAACATCCAAAGATGCAGGAAATCAACAATCAGATCAACTCCACCCGCGATTCCCTGAACCAGGAAATCAGCAAAATCGTTTCCCAGCAGGCGCCGTCCAGCAACAGCGTCCAACAGGGTTTACTGGCCGATAAATTCAAGAACGAAGCGGCCATTGCCGTAGCTCAGAGCAAGAAGACCGCTTTGGACCAGATGGATGCCCAGAACGACGCCATCATTTCATCGCTGCCGGAAAAAGAACAGGGCTTCGTCCGGGTCAAGCGCGATGCCGACGTTTCCAACGAAATCTACGTTATGCTGGCCAAACGCTTGGAAGAAGCCAAGGTCGCCGAAGTCATGGTGCCGAATGAAGTCCAGGTCATCGATGCGGCTACACTGCCGGAAAAACCGATTAAGCCGCGGAAGGTCTTGATTATGGCCATTATGACCTTATTAGGGCTCATCGTCGGTATGGGGACCGTCATCGTTCAGTCTCTCATGTATCGCAAGATACGGACGGCAGAAGACGTAGAAAAAGAATTGGGCCTGCCTGTCTTGGGCATGATTCCCGATACCAGCACCTTACAGGTAGAAACGGGAAGTAGCGATGGTTTGTGGTCGAAAATTAGGAGGAAATTATGGCGGAAATAGATTTCATCACCCATTATGACAGCCGGTCGCCCGTATCCGAAGCCTATCGGGCTATCCGGACGAATTTGCAGTTTGCCGGTGCTGGAAAGCAATTGAAAACCCTCGTCTTTACGTCGGCTGTTCCCGGCGAAGGGAAATCGACGACTGTTGCCAATTTAGCTATCGCCATGGGACAGGACGATAAACACATCCTACTCATAGACTGCGATATGCGTAAGCCCGTCATCCACCGCCGCTTCGGCCTCTTAAACCGGGGCTTGAGCAACTGCTTTGCCGAAGACCTGCCGCTGAAAGAAGTCATCCAGGCCGACGTCTTCCCCAACCTGGACGTCGTCACTAGTGGCCCTGTTCCGCCGAACCCGGCAGAACTCCTGGGCTCGAAGAAAATGAAAGCCCTCCTGCAGGAAGCGGCCGAAGCCTATGACTACGTTTTCTTGGATATGCCGCCGGTCCTGGCCGTCACTGACGCTGCCCTCATGAGTAGCCGGGTAGATGGCACCGTCATTATCCTGGGCAGTGGTGACATCGGCCCAGATGAAGGTAAACAAGCGAAAGAACTCTTAGAAAAAGTCCACGCCAATATCTTAGGCGTCATTCTGAATAAAGTCCCGCAGCACCACAAGAGTGGCTACTATTACTACTACTATTACGACGAAAACCATAATAAAAAACGTAAAAGACGCTAGCCTCCCCTGCGAAGGGGAGGCGCAGGCCGCAGTTCGCAGGCCGCAGGCCGCCTCGGACTCAGATGCCGCTGCGCGGCGACGGACTCAAACTGACAACATCGCCTCGAGTAACCCTCGGCTCGTAAAAAACGCCCCTTTGGGGCGCGTATGGCTCCCCTGATAGGGGAGCTGTCAGCGAAGCTGACTGAGAGGTTCCTACAGCGACCAGACGGCCATACACCAATCGGGCCAATGTGGCATGATTTTCGCGAACTGCAACCGGCGTTTATCCCGGATTCAGATGCCGCTGCGCGGCGTCAGACTCAAACTGACAACGACGCTTCGGGAAACCCTCAGCGCGTAGCGGGACGCCCTTTGGGCGTCCCCTACGAAATCGCATCCAGGCGATAATAATTATCCACGGCCCGTGGCCTTGTGCGTAGGGGCCGTCCCAAAGGGCGGCCCGCCGCGAACAGTTGGTCATTCCCAAAACTGGTCAATGTGGTATGATTTTCGCGAATGCGAACTGCGACCGGCGCGCCCTACAAGGGCGCCCACGACCTGCGGACGACCAACCAACCTCTCCGGCCTTTCGGCCACCTCCCCTATGAGGGGATGCTTAACGACGAACGACATCGCCGAAGGCGATAAGCCACGAGCCACGATCCACTAGCCCCTAGCTACTGGGGCCACCGGCCCCAATCCTCACGAAAGGAATGAAAAAAGGTCATGAAGACCCGTGTCTATCCTACGTCACGTAAACTTTTCGGTTTACTCGGTGACGTGACTATCATCACCCTAACTTACATACTCCTGACCTATCTGATTATCCCGCCTAGTGCGCGGGAAATACATCAGGCTTTATACTCGGGTATGCTGCCGATTGCTGTTATCTTTTCGGTCTTATTGTTCAGCATCAATGGTCTTTATACGATTGAACACAAGCGCTTCAGTGAAGTCCTGATCAGCTTGGCTGTCAGTCTCTTCCTGGTCCTCATCCTGGTCATGGCTTTGAGTTTTGTCATTCATGAATTCGCTTATTCCCGGGTCTTGATCGCTTCCAGTACGGCTGTACAGTTTGTCCTACTCGGTTTTTGGAAGCGGGCGGTCCAACGTTGGGAACAGAGCCTTCATCCCGTCCGCCGGGTCATGATTATGGGCAACGAAGACGAATGCCGTCATGTCTATTACCGCATGAGTGCCCAGCCTCAGCTCAAGCTGAAGCTCCAGCACGTCGTCATGAATCCGCAGAAAAATTGGCGCCAGGAACTGGAAGCCTGCGACATCGACACGCTCATCATTTGTTCGGATATCCCCATTACAACCAAGGCGGATATCGTCAACTACTGCACGGATAAGGAAGTCCAGCCGTATATCATCCCCAGTTCTTATGAAATTTTCTGTAATGGTGCGATGTTGCAGAAAATCGACGACGTCCCGGTTTTCCGGCCCAAGAGCTTGCGCCTCAGCGTGGAACAGCGGGCCGTCAAGCGCACTGTCGACATCGTCTTGGCTGGCATCGCCGCTATCTGCGCCTTGCCTTTCGCTATTCCCGTCGCCTTGGCCATCAAACTCGGCGACGGCGGTCCCGTCCTCTATAGCCAGGTCCGCGTCGGACGCTTTGGCAAAGAATATAAGGTTTATAAATTCCGTTCCATGCGCGTCGATGCTGAAAAATACTCCGGTCCCCAGCTGGCCACCGAAGACGATCCGCGCATTACCAAAGTCGGCAAATTCATCCGCGCCACCAGGCTCGACGAACTGCCGCAGATTCTCAATGTCCTCAACGGCGACATGAGCCTCGTTGGCCCGAGACCCGAACGGCCGTACTTCGTCGAACAATTCAAACAAGAAAACCCCGAATACGCCTATCGCCATAATGTCAAACCGGGTATCACCGGCCTGGCCCAGGTCTTTGCCAAGTACAACACAACGCCTTATGACAAACTCGTCTACGACCTCATGTACATCGAAAACTACAGCATCTTAGAAGACTTCGTCATCATGATCCAGACCATCAAGATCCTAGTCACCAAGAGCGCCACCGAAGGCAAAGACGTCAGCGGCAAAGACTTAGACCTGAGCAAATTTGAACGCTAAAGCCTCCCCTGAGAAGGGGAGGTGGCCCGAAAGGGCCGAAGGGGTTCTTCCGCAAGACGGTTGCCAAAACGGAGAGCCGTGCTGGAGGTGCCACGAAGTAGCGGAGAGGTTTCGCGTGGGGACCGCTTGCGGTGGTAGGGTTCTTTCTCAAGATGGTTGCCAAGACGGAGAGTCCTGCTGGAGGTGGCCCGGAAGGGCCGGAGAGGTTCTTACTATTTTTAAAAAGGATGGATTATTTATGCCTGTCAATTATTCTGTTTTAATGTCTGTCTACTACAAAGAACATCCCGATTACTTACGACAAAGCATGCAAAGCATTTATGACCAGACTGTTCCGACCGACGACTTTATCCTCGTCTGTGACGGCCCATTAACGCAAGAACTGGATGCTGTTATTGCTGATATGCAGCAACAATTTGGCTCACGCTTACATATTTGTCGGCTTTTAAGAAATGGGGGTCTCGGCAAAGCTTTGAACTTTGGCATCGGGCAATGTAAAAATGAACTCATTGCCCGTATGGATTCTGATGATGTCAGCTATCCAAATCGATGTGAACGACAACTTTTGGTTTTTCAAAAACATCCAGAATTCAGTATTGTAGGTGGGATTGTTGAAGAGTTTTCTGATACTATCCAACACATTACAGCTAGGAGAAATGTTCCGGAAAAACAAAGCGAAATTTTACGTTTCGCAAAAAGAAGGAATCCATTTAATCATCCCAGTGTGATGTATAGAAAAAGTGTGGTAGAGCAACTGGGGGGCTATTGGACACATAAAGTAGAAGATTATAATCTGTGGGTTCGTTTGCTGCAACACGGATTTATTGGGTATAATCTGCAGGAACCTTTGGTTTGGATGCGAGCAGGTAAAGATATGTATAAGCGGAGAGGAAATTGGAATGATTTTCTGTCACAAAAACAATTATTTCAGTATATGCAGAAAAGTCATTTTATTTCTACCCAAGAATATTATTTTCAATTATTGGTGCGGATTTGTGCAGTTGCAACTCCTAATTTTATGAGAGCTTTTCTTTTTAAAAATTTGCTAAGAAGAAAATCATAGATATTCAGGCATTAGATAAAGAGGGATTATATGAAAGCTTTTTTATTAGCAGCCGGTTTGGGGACACGGCTTAGACCATTGACCAATACAATTCCAAAGTGTATGGTACCTATTCAAGGGCGCCCGTTATTAGCTTGGTGGATGGACTTATTTGAGCAGCATCATATTCGAGAAGTATTGATTAATACTCATTATTTACCTGATCCGGTTCGGAAATTTATTCACAATTATAATGCACAACACCATGCTGTAACATTAGTAGAAAGTTATGAGAAAGAACTATTGGGGAGTGGTGGAACCGTATTAGCTAATAAATCATTTGTCAAAGACGAAAAAGATTTTTTGATTTGTTATGCAGACAATTTGACTGATGCTAATCTAACCGAAATGATAGAATTTCATCGTCAGCATACCTGTGTAATAACCATGGGGCTTTTTAGAACAAATAATCCTAAAGGTTGTGGAATTGCTTCCTGTGATGCAGAAGGAAACATTATAGAATTCGAGGAAAAACCAGTACAACCTAAAAGTAATTTGGCCAATGCAGGAATCTATATTGCAAATCAATGCATTTATAAATATCTTCCTCAAAGAGAGTTTCTTGATTTTGGGAAAGACGTGATTCCCATGTTAATTGGGAAAATGGTAGGATATCCTATTCGACAATTTTTGTTGGATATAGGAACAAAATCCAATTATGAAAAAGCACAGGAGGAATGGCATAAATGATTATTACTAGAACCCCATTACGGATTAGTTTTACTGGTGGTGGAACCGATCTTCCTGCCTATTATGAAAATGGGTATGGTGCTGTTGTAAGCACTGCCATTAATAAGTTTGTATATATAACGGTCAATAAGCGATTTGATAATACGATTCGCCTTAGTTATTCTAAAACAGAAATTGTAAATAATGTTAACGAACTCCAACACGATATTGCTAAAGCTTGCTTAAATATGGTAGGTATTACAGGTGGCGTTGAAATTACTTCCATTGCAGATATTCCCTCTGGCACAGGTTTAGGCTCCAGTAGCAGTTTTACAGTTGGGTTATTAAATGCCCTTTATACATATGTAGGAGAACATCTATCAGCAGACGAATTGGCAAAAAAAGCGTGCGAGATTGAAATTGACATTTTGCATCATCCCATTGGTAAACAGGATCAATATGCTGCAGCTGTTGGTGGCATTAATTATTTCTCTTTTGAACGATATGGAGCCGTAAAAAGAGAAAAAATTAATTTATCAGATGCGGATATTCAGTTGATGAATCAAAAACTAATGATGTTTTATACAGGAATCCGGCGTTCGGCGGATAATATTTTAGAAAAGCAAAGTGAAGAGACAAAAAACAAATTGCCTGTACTGGATTTTATGAAAAATCAAGCCAATGAAATGAAAATTCATTTGAAGAAAAAAGGGTTCGATGAAACTTTTGCTGAAATGCTGGATGCAGGTTGGCAGAAAAAGAAATCGATTACTTCGGGAATCAGCAATCAGGAGATTGATGAATTGTATGAGAGCGCTTTGCAGGCGGGCGCTTTGGGAGGAAAGTTACTAGGTGCTGGAGGTGGAGGGTTTATTCTTTTATATTGTGATGAACAATATCAGCAAGACGTAAGAAAAGCAATGTCTTTAAGAGAATTAGATTTTAATATTTCCCGCTATGGCAGCCAGGTGGTCTATTTTGAAGGATAAAATTGTTTTCTTAGATCGAGATGGTGTCATTAATCAAGGTGCTTCCCCTCATGAGTACATCAAACGAAAAGAAGACTTCCATCTTTTACCGGGCGTTGGTAGAGCTATTCAGTTACTTAACAGCCATCATTTTTTAGTAGTCGTCATTACCAACCAGCGTGGGATTGCCCGAAAATTGATGACGAATTTGGATTTGGAAAAAGTTCATACTTTTATGCAGAAGCAGCTCAAAAAGATGGGAGCTCATCTTGACGCAATATATACTTGTCCCCATGAAAAAGGAACTTGTCACTGTAGAAAACCGGAAATAGGCTTGTTCTTACAGGCCGAAAAAAGGTATAAGCCTGATAAAAATCATTCTTATATGATTGGTGACAGCCAATCTGATATTATTGCCGGTAAGCGTTATGGCGTACACACTGTTGCTATTAGTGAAAATGAATCTTGGGGTGCTGATTATTGTTGTCATAGCTTGTATGAAGCAGTTCAATGGATATTACAGGAGGAAAACAAATGAATGTTTTAATTACAGGTGGAGCTGGATATATCGGGAGTCATTGCAATCGTTATTTCAATGAAAAAAATATCCATACAGTTGTATTAGATGATTTAAGTGATGGTCACGAAGAAGCTGTTGTAGCAGGAAAATTTATTAAAGGAAATTTTGGTGATAAAAATTTTGTAAAAGAAATCTTAAGAAATGAAAAAATTGATGCAGTAATTCATTTTGCTGCTTTTGCGTCGGTTCCAGATTCTGTCTCTAGACCAGACCGATACTATCGGAATAATGTTTCTAATATGATAAATTTACTGGATGCAATGCATGAATGTGATGTGAAATATATTGTCTTTTCATCTTCTGCTGCAACTTTTGGAGAACCAGTATATACGCCCATTGATGAAAAACATCCACAGAGCCCTATTAATCCGTATGGTATGACCAAGCTCATCGGTGAAAAAATTCTTTTGGATTATGAAAAGGCCTATGGAATTCATTCTTGTGCTTTTCGGTATTTTAATGCGTCTGGTTGCTCTTCTGATGCTAAAATTGGAGAAGCGCATAGTCCTGAAAGCCATCTAATTCCTTTGGTTATCCGAGCTGCACTTTATGGAAAAGCAAAGTTAAAAGTATTTGGAGATGATTATTCTACTAGGGATGGAAGTTGTGTCCGTGATTATGTTCATGTAGAAGATTTAGCAGAAGCGCATTATCTTGGGTTGAAATACATTGTGGAACACCATTGTTCTGAACAATTTAATTTGGGCAGTCAAAATGGGTTTACGGTTTTGGAAATTATCAAGGCTTTTGAAAAAGTTAGTGGATTGAAAGTCCCTTATGAAATTGTTGGACGAAGAGCTGGCGATCCAGCTGTTTTAGTAGCTTCTAATCAAAAAGCGAAAAATCTTTTAGGATGGGAACTGAAGAAAAGTTCTTTAGAAGAGATTATTACAACTGCTTTCCAATGGGAAAAAAATAAGAAATATTAATATAAACGAGGTGGAAAACATGGATTTTACGAAATTTTTCACAGAATATTTTGCAAAAGAACATGAAACTATTCAAAAACTGGATTTAGAAGAAATAAATCTGGCGATTAATGCCATTAAAAACGCATGGCTAAATGGAAACCAAATATACTCTATGGGAAATGGTGGCAGTGCATCTACTGCTAGTCATATGGTTTGCGATTTTAATAAAAATGTATCATTACAAACCGGTCATAAATTTAATATGATTTGCTTGAATGATAATCTCCCTATTATGATGGCTATTGCCAACGATATATCTTATGACCAGGTTTTTAAACTTCAATTGCAAGATAATGTGAAAGCTGGGGATTTAATCATTGCTTTTTCGGGGAGTGGTAATTCTAATAATGTTATTCAGGCCGTAGAATATGCAAAGAAACAAGAGGCGGTCATTGTAGGTGTTACTGGGTATGATGGTGGAAAATTAAGGAAAATATCAGATTATAATATGCATGTACCTTGTAACGATATGCAAGTAGCAGAAGATTTGCATTTGGCCTTTGTGCATATGATTATGAGAGCATTTTACCAAACTCAGAAAAATTAAGTTTTATACGTCATAATCAATGGTATTGCAGGAAATTTCAACGATACCATTGATTATGTAATTGTTTGTTTGATCATTTTTGACCAGAAAGTGGAAAATTTATTATATTTCTAAAAATCTATTTAAATACATGGCACAAACTGGGTTCATTACAGGAAGGCAATACCAGATTCAGAGCCTGGTTCGTCTGATTGGAGCTGTTGTACCTAATTGGATAAGAGCTATATTATTTAAAACCATGCTCCGGAAATAAAGGCTGTAATATTTCTTTTTCTTAAAGAATATGGTGGAACATAATTAATAAATATATAAATTGTACTTTTTTGTTATTATTGAGCGAGGCGTTGAATATAATGGATAATTTAGATGATCTTTGTGAAGCGCTTAAAGTTGCTCCGAAGATTTATGACGATGGTTTAAAACCAGGAGTTAAAGCTACTGGTAAAGTGTTGGCTTTAATTCCTGAGGCTATTAATGCTGCTTTAGCGCCATTACAACAATGGATTGATAAACGAGAATATAATGTTGCTGAAACAAAGAAATTGCTTCAATTAAAACTTGATAAAGTTGGGGCAGAGCATATTGATATGCCAGAACCATATGTAGCAGTTCCGGCTTTACAGGCTATTTCTTATACTATGAGTAGTGATGTTTTACGTAATTTATATGCAAATTTATTAGCACGCTCTATGACAGATTCCCAAAAAAATAAAGTTCATCCTTCTTTTGTAGAGATTATTAAGCAATTGTCCCCGGATGAAGCCAGGTTAATTAGCCGTTTAAGTGATGTAGATTCTGTACCACTGATTGATATTCATCGCGTGATAAACAATGAGGGTGGTTTTTTTATAGGACTTCGTAATTTTACTTATCTTGCAGATAATATTTGTGATAGACATGATCCTATCGATATTGCGGAGTATATAGATAATCTGTGCAGGTTGAGAATTATTGAAATTCCTGAAGGAAGGTATCTTGCAGGAGAAGATACTTATAAGCAGTTAGAAGAACATCCAATTATTGTTGATATAATGAATACTCCATTACCGAAGGGACAACGGTGGGAAATTGTCAAGAAAAAACTAGAAGTTACATCGTTTGGCAAGGAATTTATTGAAGTTTGCGTAAAAGATATTTAATTTTAATAAATTTGAAAAGGACAAGCAGCATGCGTAGAATTGCTTATGTTATTAATTTCATAGTAAAAGGTGGCCCCAGTGCGGTAGTCTTGAATATGATCCATAATTTGGATCGAACGAGATTCGAGCCTGTTTTGATAACTTTATTTGAGGGAGATTCTCCAGAAATTATTGCCAGAGAAAAGAAGGATGGATTGAAAATTATTGAATGTGGACATAAAAGCCGTCTTCAATTCTTGCTTCATGGTCTTTCTGGATATAGAAAAATTTTAGAAAACAATCATATTGACATCGTACATGGGCATGGCTTTGTCCCTGATGTTATGAATGCCAGGATAGGAAAATCGTTTAAGACAATTAGTACAGCCCATAATATCATGTTTGAAGATTACCTTTTGAATTATGGCAAGTTGAAAGGCTGGGTTTACTGCCGCATCCATTTATGGGCTATGTGCCAGTTGAATCAAGTTATTTGTTGCTCTAAATCTGTTTATGATGTCATGAAGAATTATATACCAGAATGTCAGTACATCGAAAATGGTATCGAAGATTTTACCTATTCATGCCAGATTTCGCGTGCTGATTTACATATCCCTGAAGATGCTATTGTATTTTTATATGCAGGATATTTAATTCGGCGCAAGAGGGTTCCTTTTTTAGTGGAAAATTTTGTGAAATGTCATGGACCTAAAGAATATCTACTAATTTTAGGGAATGGTGAAGATGAAAATTTATGTAGGACATTGGCTGATAGTCATGTTATATTTGCCGGTTTTCAATCCAATCCTTATCAGTACATGGTAATTTCTAATATTTACACTTCTGCTTCATCGTCAGAAGGATTTTCCATTTCTGTACTTGAAGCATTACACTGCGGCTTAGGGGTGTTTTTGTCAGATATTCCTTCTCATAGAGAAATTATTGTTAACAATGCTGGCGTGTATTTAGGTGAGTTTTTTTCAGAAAAGGATTTTTCTGAAAAATATAATTGTCTTCTTGAACATATAGGCAATATTCATCATAAGGGAATATCTCGTTATCAACAAAAAACATTATCTGCACTTTCTATGGTAAAAAAATATGAAAAAGTTTATGTATCAATCTAAAGTTAGACATAGGACGGGATAATAGGTCTTTAAAGCGTGGTAATCTATTGGAGATTATTATGCCAATATATGGAGGTATTTATTGTGGATGAATCATCAACATTTTTTTTATATGTAATCGTTGATATTATAGCACTCCTATCTATGGGACTAGCGAACATAACAAGACCAGTTGGACTTGATAAAAAATACATAGTATCAGATGATTCTAAAATAAGTCTATCTACGCTATTTATGATGATTTCTTTCTTAACATTATTTATGTTAGCGTCTTTTCGAGATTATGTAGGGAGAGACTATGGTACATATGTTGGAGTATTTTATTCTGTAGGATTAGATAATCTTTATGAAGGCGAACGGACTTGGCTGATGCAGAGTCCATTATTCTTCTTAATTTGTAAATTGATAAATATTTTTACTGATGAATATATTATGATGTTTGCAGTAATAGGTTTTATTACTCTCTTCTTTTTTTATAAGGCGATTCATGATATTAGTATCAATTGGCTTTTAAGTCTGTACCTACTCCTTTGCTTTTGTTTATATTATCAATCCTTTAATCAAATTAGGCAAATGACTGCAGTAGCAATAATAGCATATTCGTATAAATACCTTGTTCGTGATGATATTAAAAAATTTTTCCTGACGGTTTTTATAGCATCCACTTTTCATATATCTGCACTCATTTTTGGAATTATATGGCCCTTGCGAAAGATGAAAATGAGCGTGAAAAATTTAGTATTTTATTTTTCATTAGGAATAGCTTTGTTTATCCTTTTTGATAGAGTTGTAGATTTATTATCTTTTGTAGGATATGTCAAAAACTATTCTGGTGATGAGGAGTTTTCTGCGGGATTTACTCTATCTACGATATTAAATTTTGTTGTTCGACTTGCTCTTTTCTTTTTTTGCTTGATATTTTATAAATTAGTAATAAAAAAATATTCTCATAGTCTTGTTTATTATAATTTAGCAGCTATATGTACGATAGCACAAATTGGAGCCGTTAAATTTAGTATTTTTGGCAGACTGACCACCTATTTTTTCTTAGTATACATATTTCTTTTACCGGAGGTATTTCAAATATTAATAGAGCACCTTGATAAGATGGGGAAATTGATATTCTATATAGTTGTACTCATTGCGTTTGCGATATATTTTTTAGTCTACTATTTCTCTCCTAATGGAGCTGAAGGCGGTGGATATTTGATATACTCATCATGGATATGAACTTATAATATTGTATTGAAGGAGCGGGTTACATGTATTTTATTATTACAAGAGAAAAAAGTAGTGGAGATATTGCGGTCACTAATACATATATATCAACCATACGCAAAGCTATTGGAGAGTTAGGTGAGCAGTGTGAAGTGTGGAATGGAAGTGACCGAATAAGCAAATATAAAGATTATCTTATATTTGATGAATGTAAAGTTGCAGCACAATATGTACTTAAAGGATATAGAAATATAATTGTATGGATTCAGGGAATAGTGCCAGAAGAGGCTCTTATGAAAGGATATGCTATGTATCGGTATTGGGTGCATTCCTTATTAGAATATATCACATTAAGAAAAGCGAAACTAATATTTTTATGTTCTGATGCAATGAAAAAACATTATGAGAAAAAATATCATTTAAATCTTAGCAAAAAAGTTTTTATTATGCCCTGTTTTAATGAGATATCTATTTCAGATAAAGCTTTTTCTGATTCTCGAAAAATAAGTGAAAATAATTTTGTTTATATAGGGTCTTTGAGTGCGTGGCAATGTTTTGAAGAGACTTTGCAAGTATATAAAAAAATTGAGTCTAAAAGTAAAGTGGAAACTCGTATATATATATATACTTATGAACAGGAAAAAGCTTTTAAGCTATTAAAAAAGTATGCTATAAAAAATTATGTGGTAGATTTCTTGCCTTCAAATCAATTGGGGAACGTCTTGGGGAAATTTAAGTATGGATTTGTATTACGTAAAAATCATATTGTAAATCGTGTTGCAACGCCTACTAAACTGTCAAATTACATAGCTCATGGAATTATACCTATATATAGTGAATGTTTAGACTCTTTTAATAAGTATGTAAAAGAAACTAAAGGTAAGGCGATTGTTTGTAATGTAGAGAATTTAGATGAGGGAATAGCAAATATCTATTCTGATATGACATCAGTGCTAGATTTGGATCAATTGAAACAATGGTGTACATATACATTTGACAGCTATTATAATCAGCATTGCTATTGTAGACAAATAGCTGAATTCTGGAAAAAGATTAACTAATACATTTATAAGTTTACTGTGCGATACTTTTTATAAATTATTAATCATGCTTAGGTTGGATGGGAAGAACAAGAGAGTATTTTAATCTTATTTATATGTAATATAAAGAATGCAATATTGCCGTTATAGGGGTCACATTGTATTTTACTATCAGATGATATTGGAAAAGACCATTAGGTCAATGCTAGTGGTTTTGGTTTTACGAAGAGATAGTAGAAAATTATAATATTGCGATAATAGAATCATCTAGTAAAGCTTTAGTGAAGATTCAAGTCAGCGTTTATGGTTTGTTGATAAATTATAAAACGAGGTTTTCTTTATGAATGAGTTAGTATCAGTTATTATTCCTGCTTATAATCGGGCGGATTCAGTAGGAGCAGCTATTCAGAGCGTAATTGATCAGAAATATCGTCCATTAGAAGTTATAGTCATTGATGATGGCAGTACAGACGACACTAGGAAGGTTGTATGTCCTTTTTTACAAGAAAATGATGAACTGTCTATTTCATATTATTATCAAAGTAATGGGGGTGTTTCTGCTGCCAGAAATACTGGGATAAATAAATCTAAAGGGAAATATATTTCTTTTTTAGATTCGGATGATATTTTGTTACCAAATAAAATTGATCATCAAGTTGATATTTTAACTAAAAATAACGCGGACATATGCTATGGACGAGTTCGCTACCAATCTAAAAAAGATTCTTATATTAATAATCCTCAAAGTCCTGGAAAGAATCCTGTTAAACAATTTTTATTGTTTGAAAACATTACCCAACTTGATTCGTGGCTATTTTCTAAGGAAGTACTGGAAAAACATCATTTATATTTTCGTGAAGGGTGCTCTTGGGGGGAGGATAATGAATTCTTAGTGAAAACACTATTTTTTAGCAAAAAAACGATGAGCTTAAATGAATGTTTATGTGTGATTACTGTTGGAAGATCTGATGGATTGTCAAAGTTTGATTGGAATAAAGCAGAAAAAGACCAATTTATTTATGAACGTATTTTAGAATGGTTATTGCAACAAGATATATCTTTGAAAGAGAAGAAGACATATGAGTCTACTATTAATCACTATGTAATTCCTGCATTAATTATTAATCGCATTTGGCAAGGAAGAAAAGATATTAAGCTAGCTAAAAAAATTTTTCAATCTTATCCGCGATATATTTGTTTGCGCAATTTATTTAATTTTGCTCAGGGAATACGGAGTGTAAAATTATTAGTTAAGTTTTTCCTGTTGCGGTTTCGGTTTTTATAAAATAGCCGGAATGAAGTGATTAAGGAAGGGACAAAATATTTATGCGTATTGGAAAAATCACCATTGATGGGTATTATAATTACGGAAATTTGTTGCAGAATTATGCATTACAAGAAGTGCTGATGAAGTATGCAACTACTGTAGAAACGGTTTGGCATGATCCTGATTGGTTTATGCCAAAATATTGGGGAAATTGGTCTTGGAAAGAACCCATAAAATATATACTGAATCGTTATATGTTTCGTGATCAAATGAAAAGTGGACATATTGGACGCGAAATGGTTCGGCAAGGGAAATTAAAAGATTGGAGTGATCGTTATATTCAGATTCGTTTTGGCATCAAGAATTTGACGGATATTGTAGATGACTATGATTATTTTGTTGTTGGTAGCGATCAAGTGTGGAATCCTTATTTTGGAAATTTGAAAGATAATTTTTTATCTTTTGCGCCTTTTGAAAAAAGAATTGCATATGCTGCTAGTATTGCTTCTCCGGAAATTCCAGAAGATAAAAAAGTTATCTTTCAAGAGGGCTTAAATGGCATGAAGTGGATTTCCATGCGTGAACAGGAAGGTGCCAATACAGTAAAGCAATTTACGGGACGAGATGTACCTGTTGTAGTGGATCCTACGATGTTACTAACTCCTGATGAATGGCGAAAAGTAAGCCGGCAGCCTGCCTGGTATCATGGTGATGACTACATTCTTACTTATTTTCTTGGAAAACGGCCAAATGCTGCAATTCAGCAGGTGGCCAGTAAAAGTGGTTTGCCTGTTGTTAATCTCTTAGATGAGAATGTGTACGAACACTATGTTACAGGCGTCGATGAATTTATATGGGCTATTGAACATGCTAGTTTGATTTATACAGATTCATTCCATGGCACGGTGTTCTCTATTTTATTTCAAAAACCTTTTGTCGTATGTAATCGTGTAGGAGAAGGATGTACAAGTAAAATGTCATCGCGTATTGATACCTTGTTGTCTTATTTTGCATTGGAAGGGCGGAGAGGAGCTCAAGAAAATAATTACCTCCTTGATGATGATTCTATGCACATTTCATATGGTGATACACAGGCTGTTTTTCAGCGGGAATGGAAGCGGGCCGATATCTACTTAAGAAAGGCGTTGAATATTCAATGAATCAAAGACGATGGGGGGCCATCCTTTCCTATGTAAATATTATTGCGACGATTGTTGTTGGCTTAGTATATACACCTATCATGCTTCGCCTTCTGGGGCAGTCGGAATATGGCCTTTATTCCTTGATGGGGTCGCTGGTGGGATATTTGAGTGTACTGGATATGGGGCTCGGCAATACTATTGTTCGTTATACGGCCAAAAATCGTGCTGATGGAACCGCAGAAACGGAAAGCAAATTAAATGGCCTGTTTTTGTTCATTTATTCTATTATTGGTATTGTGGCTTTAGGCGTGGGCTTGGTTTTGTATGCCAATATTGAAAATCTTTTTGGAGCTACGCTTTCAACAGGAGAAATGCAGCGGGCCCGCATCATGATGCTCCTTTTGATTTTTAATGTAGCTGTCTCTTTTCCACTTAGCATCTTTTCGTCTATCATGCAAGCCTATGAAAGATTTATTTTTTTGCGAGTTACCAATATCCTTCGGGTGCTGCTCAACCCTTTGCTGGTATTGCCCTTTTTATATTGGGGATATGGTTCTGTCATGATGGTCGTCATTTCTACCATTTTAAATTTGGCTTGTTTATTGGCCAATTGCTTTTATTGTTTCCGCTATTTGGATGTCCATTTTTGCCGGGGAAATTTTGAAAAATCTTTTCTTTATGAAGTGGCAGGATATTCCTTTTTTATTTTCCTTAATGCGATTATGGACAAGGTGTATTGGGGAACTGGCCAATTTGTTTTGGGGATTGTGTCCGGTACGATTCAAGTTGCTATCTATGCCATTGCTATGCAATTTATGATGATGTATATGAATTTTTCCACGGCTATTAGTTCTGTTATTTTACCCAAAGTTACCATGATGGTTGCAAAACATGTCAAGGTATCTGAATTAACGGAACTGATGATTCGCATTGGGCGGCTTCAATATTTGCTCGTCGGATACATCTTTGTTATGTTCATATTAGTGGGTTCTGAATTCATTCAATTATGGGCGGGTCCAGCTTATTTGACAGCTTATCCTATTGTCATTTTATTGATGGTAGCTTTATTGATTCCATTGGTGCAGAATGTAGGCATTTCTATTTTACAGGCTATGAATCTGAATCGATATCGAATGACGACTTATACGATTTGTGCTGGAATTGCTTTGGTGATTAGTTTTCCCTTAGCTTATCAATTTGGCGGAATGGGATGTGCCATAGCTACGGCTGGCTCTTTATTTATTAGCACTGGCATTATCATGAACCGTTATTATGCGAATGTTATCCATCTAGGAATTCGTGAATTTTGGAAAAATATATTTTCCATGTCTAAAGGTATGGCCGTTCTGTTGATTTTAGGATTTGCTTTGAAACATACGTTGAATCTAGCGTTATCGTGGAAAAGTTTTATGTTTTATACAGGTATCAGTACTGTTTTTTATGCAGTTATCATGTATTTTTGGTGCATGAATGAATCAGAAAAAGCGTTATGCCAACAAGTGATACGAAAAATACGGAGATGAGTAAATGATTACTATAGAAAAGATGATTCAAGAAGACAAAGCCAATTGTGTGGGGTGTTATGGCTGCTACAATATATGTCCGAAAAAAGCCATTGTAATGGAAGAAGATGAAGAAGGATTTCGCTATCCTATCGTTCAGCAAGAGAAGTGTATACAATGCGAAGCTTGTAGTCGTGTATGTCCTGTTATTCATTCCGTTCCAGATGTAAAAGCGCAAACTCCGGATACGTATGCGGCTATTAATGAAGATTGGAATATTCGTCGTGAAAGCTCTTCAGGAGGGATTTTTCATTTATTGGCTAGTTATGTATTGAAAAAAGGCGGATCTGTCTATGGAGCCGGATTTGATGAGCAATGGGAAGTAGTGCATCAAGTCGCAGAAAATCAGGCGATGCTTGCTAAGTTACGCGTGTCCAAATATGTGCAAAGTCGAATTGAAGATACTTATTATAAGGTCAAAAAAACTTTAGAATCGGGCCGGCAGGCCCTATTCGTCGGCACGCCTTGCCAATGTGTCGCGTTAAAGTATTACTTGAAAAAAGAATATGATGACCTCGTTTTAGTGGATTTTATTTGTCATGGTGTACCGTCTCCCAAAGTATGGCGGCAATATCGTACTTGGAGAACGAAAGGGAAAGAAATAGAACGTATTTCTTTTAGAAACAAAAACCTTTCCTGGGAAAGGTATTTGTTATTGTTCTTATTTAAGAACAATAACAAATACCTGGCAGAAGATTTAAATCATGATTTGTATTTGAAGGGATTTTTGCAGAATTTATATTTACGCCCATCGTGTCATCAATGTAAATTCTGCCACAAACATCGACCGACTGATTTGACTTTGGCTGATTTTTGGGGAGTACAGGACGTATTACCGGAAATGTATGATGGAAAAGGAACCTCTTTAGTTTTTATCCATTCTGAAAAAGGTAAAAAAATTTTTGAATCACTTCCAGCAAAAAAAATGAAGACAGAATTTAATAAAGCCATACAGTATAATCCGTCCATGGTTAGTCCAGCGGTACCATCAAAGAATCGTCAACGTTTTTTTGATGAATTTATAGTAGGACAGCAATCTATTGACCAAATTATTAAAGAAAACACAAAAATTCCCTTGGTGCAGCAGGTAAAAGGAATCCTATATCGTGTACTGTATCATATACCGGGAGTAGTATGGACTTATAGAAAGGTTAAGGGAAAATAGGAGATGATTGATTTGAAGGACTATAATGAAAAGATATTGTTATCAGATAAAGACGATGAACGTAATGAAGAATCCTTTGAAGAAGACTTGAATTTAGATTTAGATAAATTTAACCAAGCTGTTATTTGGAGCACTGATTGGACAACTGAAACTATATTCAATCAATTGAAAAAAGGAAATATTGATTTAAATCCAAACTTTCAGAGAAGAGATGCCTGGAATAATAAAGAGAAAAGCAAGCTCATAGAATCATTAATGTTAGGATTGCCAGTTCCCCCCATTATTTTGGCAGAAAATAGAAATAAGAGAAATTCATATATTGTAATTGACGGAAAGCAACGGTTATTAAGTATTAGAAGATTTTATGTTCCTAAAGTTTGTGAAACGGAAATAGATCCTGAAGGATTTAAGCAGTTAAAGCTAACTGGTCTTGAAATTTTAAAAAAATTCAATGGATATAAATATGATTGTGAAACTGAAAATTTTCAAGAATTCATTAACTCTTTAGATAATCAACCGATTCGTACTATTGTAATAAAGAATTGGCCAGATGAATCTTTTTTATATACTGTTTTTTTGAGATTAAATACAACAAGTAAAAAGTTATCTCCACAAGAATTACGGCAATCTTTAAAGCCTGGTCCATTTCTAAATTATTTAGATTTAGCCACATCGGAAAGCGAAATTATTCAAGAAATGTTGAATAATTCTGGGCCAGATAAAAGAATGCGAGATGTAGAATTGACATTGCGTTTTTTTGCTTTTAGGTATTTTATAAAAGAATATACAGGAAATTTAAAATTGTTTTTAGATATCACTTGCGATAAAATGAATAAATCTTGGTCTAGTAATGCAGAACGATACAAGAATGATTTTAAACAAATGGAAGAGGCAATTTCTTTTTCATTTAATCTTATAAATAAAGGGAATCCTTTTACCAGATTGGAAAAAGGAAGAGCGACTGGAAGATTTAATCGGAGCATATTTGAGCTTTTTACATATTATTTTTCAGATAAATCGGTCCAAAAATTAGTAGGGGACAATAAAGAATGGTTCAAAGAAAAATTATATGAATTAAATAACAATCCAGAATTCATTGCAGCTACAAGTGATACTACTAAAAAAATCAGTAATGTGGTAAAACGGTTCTGCTTATTTGCAGATTTGTTGAAATCGCTTTCAACTGATAATGATATTAAAATTAAATTCTTTAAAGAAAATGCGGAGGGAAAAATTGATGTAATATGAAACCGTCTAGGGAATACAATCGTTTGATGAAAAGAATAAAAAGATTAGAAGAAAAATATGATTTTAAGGAAAGAATTACAGGACCAACTAGCGATCAAATTGATGACCTTCGTGCATTTGAATTACTTTGCCATGCTGAAATAGAAGTATATTTTGAAAAGATTGCATTGAAAATAGTAGAAAGGGCTGAGAAACAATGGAAGTCTCGTCATTGTGCTAATTATAATTTGGCTTGCTTATTTTTATACGCTCAACCCATCCAGAATAAACCAATGAAAATATCAGCTATAGTAGGTAAGACTATTGCCGATTATCGGCAAACAGTTAATTATAATAATGGAATCAAGCGTAATGATATAAAAAAATTATATCAACCATTAGGATTTGAAATTGATGATTTTGATAGTATTTTTTTGAGTAATTTGGATCAATTGGGAAGTCAACGTGGTGAATTTGCACATCAATCATTTAAAGCAATACAAATTGAATCAAAAAATGATATTTTTAGAAGAATTGACGATATTATCGAAGAAATAAAAGATTTTGAGATGGTATTGCATGAAAAAAAGTAAACTACTATATTTGGCTTGACTTACTTTTATTTTGGATTGTGGAAGCTAATCCTTAATGGGAAACAAAATATTTAAAACGAAATTACAAAAACAATCCGGCTGCGGTGAAATCACTGAGTCGGATTGTCTGTTATGACAGTGTATGGATATCTTGACACGATATTTATTTTGCAATAGACTAAATATAAGATGACGAACGTATTTTCTTGCTTTGCTGGTGTTATACGGTAGTGTCAAGATTCTTTCGCAAATTCATTTCATCCGCCAGTAAATATCGTAATCAGATATATGGATTTTCCTCGTCATTTGGCTGCTCAATTTCCATCTTGAATAGATGCTCCATGTCCATATAGCGTTTTGAGCCCCATTCCGAGGCGGCAACATGACGAAGTCTGGCACAGACGAGCATCAAAGCACTGTTGCCGTCAGGAAAGGCACCAATGGCCCGTGTACGGCGGCGTATTTCGCGATTCACCCGTTCTGTTAGGTTATTCGTGCGGATCCGGCTCCAGTGTTCTGTTGGGAAATCCATATAGGTCAAGGTTTCGCCCACGCTGTCCTCGACTTTCTTGGCTGCGGATAAAAGCTTCATTTCACGGAGCTTGGCGGCAATGGAGACCGCCTTTTCCTGTGCAGCTTCCTTGCTCTCCTGCGCGTGGATTGCCTTGAGCATTAAGGTAACCTGCTTCATCTTAGTCTTTGGCGTCACTGTGAAGACGTTCCGGTAAAAATGGACCGTGCAGCGTTGGTATTTGGCTTCAGGAAAGACTACAGGGATGCTTTCCAGCATGCCAAGGCATTTATCGCCGATAATGAGACGCACGCCTGCAAGGCCACGGCCTTTGAGCCAGGTGAAGAAGTTCAACCAGCTTTCCCTGTCTTCTTTCATGCTTTCTGCTGCTCTGAGAATCTCACGGAACCTGTTTTTATTGACGCCAATAGCGACTAAAACGGAGACATTTTGAATCTCGCCACCCCAGCAGCGCTTGAGGTAAATGCCGTCGACGTAAACATACGGATATTCCCCCGTTAAAGGACGCTGACGCCATTCCTCGATGTGCTTGTATGCCTTCTGGTTGAGATGGCTGATGGTGCCAGAGGAGACCTTTGTGCCCCAAAGCAATTCGGTAATATCTTCGACACGGCGCACGGATACGCCGGCCAGGTACATCTCAATAAGGGCTTCCTCGACAGAGCATTCACGGCGTTTATAGCGCTCGATGATGGCCGTCTCAAACTGGATGCCCTTGAGCTTCGGCACGCGTAATCTGACTTCGCCGGAAGTCGTGCCAAAATTCCGCTCGTAATGACCGGAACGGTAGCCCTTACGGTCTCCCGTTCGCTCATACTTGCCAGCGCGGACGAGTTCATCCGCCTCGTGGTCGAGCAGGGCGTTCAGTGTTTCCTCTACACTGTTGCGTACAAGATCCTTTAAATTATTCTTTATAAGATCCTCATTAAGTTGTATAATATTACCAGACATGGTCTATTGCTTCCTTGCGAATTTTGTGTGGTAACTTAATTGTACTAGCGGCAATAGACTATGTCTATTTTTTATGAAATTGAATTTGCGAAATATATTTTACCTTATCAATGGTTAACTATCGTAATCCGCAATGTATTCAAAAATTTGCTCATGCTATCACTCAATCAAAATTTTGGCAGGGACAAGTTGGGAAAATAGATGAAAATAGCAATGCAACTCCTGATGGGATGGATCCAATCTATATATGCTTAGCAACGAAAGACCGTAATCAACAATTATTTAAGCTCGTTGATTTTGTACATAGAAAAGATCCCGGAGCGACGATTGGTGTTGCTGTCTATTTAAAGACACAGGATCATCATTTTACTGAATTTTTAGATGTTGACACTGTATATAAAATCTTGTCAGATGGTGGAGAACGGGTGCAAAATTTAAACATATATAGACATGGCTTTGATTCGTCTATCCCTATATCGGTAGGAACTTTTCATTCGATGAAAGGCCTGGAATTCGATTATGTTTTCATGATTATACCCGACAATAAAGTCGTTATTCAATTTACAACGGACATGGATGTCGTTAGGAAAAAAGAAGAAGATTTTGTTAAATTATGCTACATGGTAAGTACCCGGGCCAAAAAACGATTATTCATGATTTGGCAGTCTGATGGAGAAGATGCTGTGCCGGAAGCATTTTCACGTACTCAGAAATATGGGCGGTATGATTTTAATGATTTTTTTCCTGAAACGTAAGTTGATATGGTAGAATCCTTAGTGAAATTAAAAATCAAATTTTATATAGAAGATGAGCATGCTGTACATTTTACTAGTAATTTTTGTAAGTGGGTTATAAGATATGCTATAATAAAATTAAATAACCCTTATGCTTGACTATTGCTCTTTTTGGGAGTATATGGGGCTATTATGGTACAAGAATAATTTGATGCAAGTACGATAAGGGAGATAGATAACAGATAAAAATTTTTGGACTTATGGTTTTTTGAGAGGCGTGATTAATATGCAATCATTTAATTTTAATGCAGAAGACATTGCTGAATATTTTTTGGCGCAACCAACAAGTAGAAAATCGGAAGAAATAACGCCTTTAAAATTACAAAAGTTATTATATTATGCACAAGGTTTTACACTGGCTATTTTAGGAAAAAGTTTGTTTACAGATCGAATCGAGGCATGGAGACATGGTCCTGTTTGTCGAAATGTATATGAAAAATATAAAAAGTATTCATACCACCCTCTCCCTAAGTTTAAAGATATGGATAAATTAAATAAAATAAAATCTAGTCAAAATGTATCTGCGATTTTAGATGCTGTTTGGATTTATTTTAAAGATTACTCAGGTGTTCAATTAGAAGAAATGACCCATCAAGAAAAACCTTGGCAAGATGCAGTAACTAACGGCTTGAATACCGAAATGCCCCCCTATGATCTTTTGAAGTATTTTAAAGGATTTGTAAAAAAATGAAAAAGTATAGTTTTATTAAAAAAATATTCAGTATTATTCAAAGAAAAAAGATAGTTGAAGTTTTTAAATCAATTTTTGGTGTTGTTCTTCCTTTAGTTTGTCATGAAAAATTTCCTTGGGGAATTCTGTTTCTATTGATTTTTGGTGTGGCGTATTGCTGTGTGAATTTTTTTGAGCAACAAGTATTTTCTCATGCGTTAGTTTCTGAGTATTTTACTTTTATGAATTCGAACTGTTTATTGGTGCCATTTACAAACATATCCATTCATATACAGATGCTTGCATTAATTCCTTTTTTTATTGCTTTTTACTATTTTTACTATAGACAGCAAAGAAATATATCGGAATCTCTTATCATCAAGAATGATATTTCATTTTTTATAGTTTTTTATACTTGCCTTGTGATTTGGTCTATTATTTGGCATCCTGACATATGGGGAGCAATAACTTTTGGCGAATTAGTTTGTCTGACCTTTTCGATTATTTGGGGAGGGTACTTTATATATTTTGTTTTTAGAAGGTTGAAGATAAAATATATAATAAGTGAAACTTGTTCAGAGATTAATGACTTACTTCAAACTTTGGATTGTTGTTATTGGGGAAATTTTGTAGAACCTATATTATGTGAAGATTTAATATGGAAATTTGAAATTTTATTTCAGGTTCTATACTACGCGGTGGATAAAAAAATAAATATTATATATGAGGAATCATTGAAGCAAATGCAAACAACAATATGTTTATTAAACGAAGTGTTATTAAACAATGCGGAATTTGCTCAAGACAGTGAAATGTCAAATATTATTAACTCATTGCATTCAATATATGCTCATATTTTAAAAAGATACGTCAAGCTTTGTATTTTATTGTATAGCAATCAACAGTATTCTGAATTTAAAAAGACTAGGGATACATTATTTGAATTTTATCCAAAAAAGATTACAGAAATGTCAGATAATTCGAGTATAGATATTTTGGATGAGTTTTTTTACTCATTTGGAGTAATAGGATTATACTTATCAGGTGAAAGTAGAAACGAATTTCAAAGCTTTGTTAAAGAAGTTGAACAAATCTGTAATCCAGGACTAGAGCGATTAGAATTTTGTGCTTTTTTTAAGGCACTTCTTGTAAAAACTATTGAAAATGATGATTTAAAATTTTTGACTGAGTTATGTTATTTACAAAACCTTTTTTTGAATCAAATTGCATCTAGTTGTAAAAACTTGAGGAAAAGAAATTTCATGGATAATGATGAAAAAGGAATAAATCCTGAAATAGAAATGGCTATTGAAAATAAGATAAAAGACTCAAATAGCACTGAATATTATAGAGGCATTTTATTGTATGTGCTTTTGCAGGCTGCTGTCAAAACGATTGAATTAGGGTTATATGGTCAAACAGGTTTTCTTGTTAAATACATTGTTTCTAATTATGCATCAAGCGATATCCAGGTTATTATAAGACGATTAGTCGCTCATGATGTTTATAATGATAACAAATTAAATGATATGTGTAAAAAATTAAAAAGTAATTTTTTAATAAATCCACAGACTGCGTGGTATTGTATGAAAAAATTGGTACTTTTATTACGAGCTCAACAACTATTTCGTTGCCAATCCAATCAGAAAGAAGCAGAAATTCTTGAATTTAACCTTATAGAAGATCGGGCACCGGAATTTGACAAAAAATATTGTATTGACAAAATTATTAACGTTGGAGAAGCATATGGGATGTTAGCCATAAATCGAAAATGGTTTCGATAAATTTTGTAGGATACATATGAAAATAGAAGTGAATTTTAGGGATGATTTCATTGAAAAAACTGGAACTGAAACCTTCGGAAGAAAATCTTATCAACACACTTAAAGACGATGTTTTAGGACGTAATCGTCAAATAAGTATTTTCCTTGATTTATTGAATCACATCGATGACTCCTGCACCATTGCTGTCGATGGCAGATGGGGTTGTGGGAAAACCTTTTTTGTCAAACAGACGAAGCTTATCTTAGATGCATTCAACCCTGCTTCCGATACGGCCGATACAACTCGGGAAGAAGTTAAGGAAGCTTTTAAAGGCTGGGTTCGAATGGATGGTGAAAACTGTGAGCTGCAGCCGCAGTTTACTGTTTATTATGATGCCTGGGAAAATGACAATAATATTGATCCCATGGCCTCTTTGATTTATAGCATCAGTCAGGTGAATGAATCATATTCCTATTTTGATGAAGTGAATTGTGAAAAGATAAAAGATGCTGCATGCAACCTAATAAAGACGATAAGTACACTGCACTTTGGAGCTTCATTACCCGTTGACAAATTAGTGAAAATTTTTGAAACTTCGAATCCTTTAGAAATACAGAAAAAAGGACATGAACTGTGTCAAAAGACAAAGGATTTCTTGGATAGTATTTTTACAGAACGGGGAAATCGATGTGTCATTTTTATTGATGAGTTGGACCGGTGCCGTCCAGATTTTGCAGTGCAGTTGTTGGAACGGATTAAGCATTATTTTGATAATAAAAACATTACCTTTGTCTTTTCAGTCAATACAGAAGAATTGATGAATACCGTTAATCGGTATTACGGGGAAAAGTTTGATTCCGGACGCTACCTGAATCGATTTTTTGATTTAAAGACCAGGTTGTCACTTGTCAATGTTGAAACGTATTTAAAGAAAATTTGTAGGGTCACGAGTTCGAGTGGAATTGAAACGAGTGTTAAAGCTGTTATTTCGTTACTTCATTTTGAATTAAGAGAAATAAATCGTTTCATAACTATATGCAATATTGTTAAAAAGAAAATAGATGACATTTATAAAATGCTTATTTATTGTGATCGAGTATCGCTAGAAATCGGGCTTAATTACATTGTTCCCCTTATGATTGGATTAAGTATAAAAAATCCTCAGGAATATACGACTTTTACTCAGGGGAAGAATGAGAAGCTGCTGGTTGATATGATTAGATACTTAAATTGGTCATATCTTTATAAAACACTAGGATATAATTCTTCTTCTGCAGGTAATACTCCCGATAGCGATGCTGGAGAACGTATAAAACAGCTTTACCATGCCCTGTTTGATTTAGAAAATAAAAATGAAAATATATCTATAGGTGAATTGAGGATAGATAAAATAGTAAGGCAGGAAATTTTTAATGTTGCCTCACTCCTATCAAATTTTTCCGATTTTTCATAGAAGCGGATTAGATGTGAATTGGGCTCGCTGACGCATTGCCTCAGCTCGGGTTCAGATGTGGCTGCGCCGCGACAAATTCATGATGGTATTACGACCATTCACCGTCCGTCATGAAATACGTGAAGACACTATCATTCCGGCGGGTTGCCTGTTTTTTGTCAAGCATTTTTCCCGCTTTTCACCGTCATAATTCCCTCAAATCGCCGTGGGGAAATCCCTTTTTTCGGCGAGACGGTAAATCAATGGTTGGAAGCTACGCTGTCCTGACGCATTAGGGCGTGTTCCATGCGGTAACTGGGGCCATCGAAGAGGAGTAGGTGCCCGTGATGGACCAGACGGTCGATCATGGCGGCTGCCATTTGTGTATCGGTAAACAGGCTGCCCCATTTAGAGAATTCCAGGTTGGTCGTCAAGATGAGACTTTTGCTTTCATAACTATCGGAGATGACCCGGAAGAGCAGTTGCGAACCGTCTTTATCGACAGGGACATAGCCCCACTCGTCAAGGATGAGCAGATCAAGCCCCTGAAGTTCCCGGAGCAGGCGTTCCAAGGTACCGTTTTTCCTGGCTTCTGCCAGCTTCAGGACCAATCCTGTCACGGTATAAAAACGCGTCTTCAGTCCCATTTTGCAGGCCTTGACCCCGGCTGCAATAGCCAGATGGGTCTTGCCTACACCAACAGGGCCAAAGAGCACAAGGTTCTGCTTTTGCTCCATAAACTGGCAGGATTCCAAGGCTTCCTGCGTAAAAGACGGCGGAAAGGTCACGTGCTTGTAGTCATAGCTGGAAAATGTCTTGTAAGCCGGGAATCCGGCCCGCTTGATGAGACGCTGTTTGCGGTGTTCTTCCCGGGAAGACAGCTCTGCATGCAGCAGGTCGAGGACGAAATCCATCTGCTTCGGCGTCGCTTTGCGGCAGTAGTCTCCCCAGAGCGAGGAGAGGAAAAGCTTCCGGGCAGCGGCATCAATTTCTGTAATCTTCTTTTCTTTCTGTGCCGGCGTCAGCATGCTTCTTCACTCCTTTCAGGAAGACTTCGTCGTACACGTCCAGTGCAGGCCCGGGTTCCGGCGGCGTCTGTATGCCGTATCCGGCAATCCGTCCTGCAAGTACTTCAGCATCGGCGAGCTCCATATTTCCCTGCAGCAAGGTCTTTTCCATCGCATCCGCGGCGGCTTTCAGTCCATAAGAGTCCGTAAGACGCTGCAGCATATGAAGGGAATTGCGCAGTTTGGGGCGAGGCTGTTCATCGAGATAACGGCGCAACATATCCGGCAGCTCCTGCCGCAGGCCGCTGTTATGCCAGGCACCGCAGTTTCTCAACAGCATGGCAATGGTCGTACTGTAGTCATAGCTGTCTGTGCGGCAGTTCCCATATTGGCGTTGGTGATGGGTGATCACTTCACCCGTCTCATAATCCAGAATATCCAGCCGGTTCGCCCGCACGCCGATGAGCACATCCTGCTTAGCCAGTTCCGGCCGTGTAGAATACCAGTGTTTGCCGTCCAGGCAGACCTTGCCGTAGCCATCGGCTTTGCGGACAATGTAGCGGCAAACGTCGAAGGAATGTGCCGGCAGTGGATAGCAGGCTGCCAGGTCAGCTTCAAAGAGCTTGGTAATCGGCTGCTGCTTCTTGTAATGGATTTCGGTGGCCTTTTTCTTATGGGCTTCCAACAGTTGGCGGTTGAAGGCATCCCAGTCGTCAAAGGACGGAATCGGGACAAAGAGGTTGTTGCGCACATAGCGGACCTTGTTCTCCAGATTTCCTTTCTCGTGTCCTGCGTGAGGGCTGCAGAAGCGACAGACAAAACCGTAATGGGCATGGAAACGGGCAAAGAGTTCTGTTTCCCGGATTTCATTCTGGATGCGATGGCCTACGCCGGTGGCATTGTCGAAGACCAGCAGACGGGGGACGCCGCCGATGTATTCGAACACCGTCTTTAATCCTTCACAGACACATTCTGCATTTTCGCCGCGGAAAATCTGGGTATAACTATCATTGCTGTAGGGAAAGGACACGACCAGATATTTCAGGCGTTCCTTGTTTCCCCGGTAGATGAAATCGGCTTCGCCGAAATCGACCTGTGCACTGCCCGGTTCCCAGATGAGTTCCAGTGTCTGCCGTTCCTTTTCCCTTTTCTTCACCTTCTTGACGTAGCGCTGGACCAGGTTGTAAGATCCGGTAAAACCTTCTTGTTCCTGCAGCAGTTGGAAGATGCGCATCGCTGTATATTGCTGTTTGCGCCAATTTTTCTTATCTTCTTTCAGCCATTGGTCGATGATGGGTTTGAAAGGATCCAGTTTCGAAGGCCGTTCCGGCTGTACGGGAATCTGCGGTGAAAAATCTTCCAGATTCAGGTATTTGCGGACCGTCTTCGGATCCTTATGTGTAATTTCAGCAATTTCCTTAATAGTGCTTCCCTTTTTCCTTAAATCTCTGATATTATTTATATGGGACATTGAGAGCATTTCCTTTCCTCCTTCATCTTTTGGTCGTGCTTAAGATAAAGGATAAATAATTTTGGGGACGTGTTCAAGATGTCCCGCTTTTTATAGGGAAATCCCTACGGTGAAAAAAGGGAATTTTGACGGTGAAAGAAGGTACTTTTACTGTATCATAAACAGGTTGCCCGCTACGGCTGTCCCTTTCAGCAGCCGTCCTGCCACTCCTTGCAGTCGTGACCTGACGGGTTGAAAAGGCACGCGGCAACCCCTACGAAATCGCAGACAGGCGATGAAAATAGGGATAAGAACAGAAAAAATCAGCAAAAGGTAGAGAAAGGCAGTGAAAAAATTGCGCGTGAATTTTGGGAATAGCCAGAATTTATGACAGTGTTAGAGGCTGGCGAAAAACGCCATTTGGGCTCGCTAGCGTTTTTTTAGTCTTGCTTGTGCTGTGCATGTGGTTACGGTATAATTAAAATATAACAATGTGGGAGGGGATACGATGCTGACAGAATTTGAAGTTAATAATTTTAGAAAATTTTCTAATATAAAAATACATGACCTTTCCAAAATGAACCTTTTTTTTGGTGTGAATAACGTCGGCAAGACATCGATGTTGGAAGCGCTTTTTGCATACTCATGTGGGGCGAATATCCATCCGTTTTTTAATTATATCATTCCTCACCGCATTCAGGAAAATAATACTTTTACGATGAATGGACCGTATAAAGCCGCAGAATTAATTTTAAATGTTTTTCATGATATTGCCGAAGGGGACACTATGCGTTGTTCCTTTTCTGGTAAAATCGATGGTAAAGATATAAAGGTTCAACATCAGTTTATGCCCGGGCAGATTTTTTCTGGCTTGATTCCGAACGAAATGGGAAATTTTGAAACGACAGAGCCTATTTCTAAACCATCTAATATAAAAGTGGAGATCCAGGGAATCATGTCTATACCTGTTCCCAAGGTCCCTTTAGGAACATGGAAGGTATCAACTACGAATGCTCAGAAGTTTACATTTAAGATGGATTATCCGGATTTCCGAAATGTGAATCCTTCAGCCAAGCCGTTGATTATGGCAAAAATGGACGATATCCTTGCTCATCAAAATGAAATCGAGAATAAAAAGATCTATTCATTACTCTTGCGTTCTCGATTGCTTGAACAGGTGATTGAAGAAATGAACCGCTCGTTTTCCGGACTGGATTTGGAAAATATTGAGAATATCCCCTATCCTGACGGCACTGAGGCATCGCTTAGCTGTCGTTTTAAAGATAAGCGAGTGGTGCCAATGTATATGCTGGGTGATGGCGTAAGACGCTGGTTCAATATTATAGGCAACATGGTTGCCTATAAAAAGTCGATTCATTGCATTGAAGAAATTGACGTAAATTTCCATCACAAGGCACAAGGCCCTTTGGCTATTCAATTGTATCAATATGCAAAAAAATTCCAAAATCAGGTTTTTGCGACATCGCATAGCGGTGAGTTTTTGTATTCCTTCTTACAGGGGATTCGTGACGAAGTTGGTGATGCACTTTTGACGGATGACATACGTGTCATCACTCTGCGTAATGTCAAAGGTGTCGTGAAGGCACGTACCCTGACTGGTAAAGAAGCTTTGGCAGCAATGGATGACGGCTTGGAGTTGAGAGTATGAATAGCATTATCTTATGTGAAGGCGAGACGGATCAGATTGTACTCAGCGAATACTTTTGTCATATGTATGGGTTTGAATTTTTACGCGGAGCGAAGAACAAACCTTTTGGAAATGCAGAGTGCTGTTATATCCGAGGAGAAGATCAGCTGGCTATCGTGTACGCTGCTGGCAATGATTTTTCCGAGTATGTACAAAAAGTTTTGAAGATAAATCGGTTAAATACAGGCAATACGTATACGCACATGGCTATTGTCAGCGATCATGATAGTGATGAGGAGATTCAGCAGCGGTGGCAGGGGATAGCGGAAGTCATTTCAGAGGCTTGTAACTGTGTATTCCATATTCAAGAAAATCAATGGCTGAATCTTGAGCAGCCGTCGGCTTTTGGTGAATCTTTACCCTTGGAATGCTTGTTTTTATCTATTCCATTAACGGGAGAGGGCGCGTTAGAGACCTTTCTGTTAAATGCGATAGAACATGAACCAGGTAATTCATTCCTAGCACAGGAATCAAAGCGATTCGTTGCTGAGCTCATAAAAAAGAAAGGAAGCTTGTCCGACGATGAATGGAATCCTGCTTTTTTGAAAAGTAGAAGAATGCAGGTGAAAGCGCCACTGGGGGTCTTTTTCGGCGTAGCATGGCCAGATCGGGCATTTAATGATGCTCGGGAGATGTTTAAACGAATTCCATGGCAAAAGTATCGTCAAATTCAGACATCCTTTCAAGTCTTTGATATCTTTAGGCAGAAGTGAGAATCCTGATCGGCTGTACTTTTAGCTCAGCTTTTGGGGTATCATCGACTTTGCCATTGTCGGTATTCCTATCGTCCAGCTCCTGCGCCATGACTTCGTCATCGAACGGCCGGCCTTTCTCTTATTGGTTCTGTCCATTTTAAAAGATAGTTTGAAGTTTGCAGTTTTTAGTTTGTAGTGAAAATACTGCGAGTCGGGCTTGCTGGCGCACCGCTGTGGCTCGGACTCAGATGCGGCTGCGCCGCGACAGACTCATGATGATATTACGACCATTCGTCGTCCGTCATAAATTCTGTGATGATGCCATCATTCTGGGCGGGTCGCCCGCACGGCGCCTCCTACGAAATCGCATATAGGCGATTTAAAACGCAACTTGTTGGGAAAAAGCGCAACTTTCTAGGGACAAAATGCAGCTTAGTGAATTGGTGCCTGCACACGACAGAAATCAGACTCATACGGCAGTAATGAGTTGTGATATACTAAGTATAATATGTTATCATTATGGGGAATAGCAATGGAGGAAACGATGGGGAAAAATTTAACGAATTCAATAATTGATAGGCAGAATATATTGAATAATGTAATTGCTGTCAAATCAATGGAAAAACAATTAAATTTGCACGGAACCAATTGGAAAAATACCATGTGGTTTACCAAGGAATATGTAGGGTAAATTGCAAGTTGAATTTGAACAACCATAATCAGGAAACACACTCACTAGCATAAACTTCATCGAGGAATGCATCAAATAGCTCTGACGGCGTATGGTAGCCCAAAACACGCCGTGGGCGCTGG
>Ga0256406_1000481_pt1 | contig 72773 bp, 75 predicted proteins | sample RumenRJG_03DNA_FD_185986 | JGI IMG/M metagenome (GOLD analysis project Ga0256406, IMG submission 185986) | Bovine rumen microbial communities from Lethbridge, Alberta, Canada - RJG_03 | ecosystem: Host-associated > Mammals > Digestive system > Stomach > Rumen | place: Canada: Alberta | collected... | reverse complement strand
ATCTCTTCCGAGTTTTGCCCGGCTAATCGTTATTACCATGTGTATTTGGATTTTCCCGAAAAGCGAATGCAAAGGTATCCCGTTTTTTTCAAACTCGCAAATCTTTTCGAAACTATTTTTTAAAAAGGATGAAAATTTTCGGCTTTCTTGACTTAAATCAACGAATCATCTGCTTTTCTCCAATGAACTTCGCTTGTTTCGTCTATAGCTTCGATAATCGTCAAGTTCGATTTCAACCTCCGGTTCGCATAGTGTTCCTTCATGTGGAAGCCTAAACTTTACATACTTAATATTTAGTCCTCTTTCAATCCATTGATTCTCGTAATAAGTATGAATATCGAGTATTTCCTTTGTTTTTTCATCAAGTTCCACATTAGTATGATAAAGATCATCCGTACTCAGAAGAACAGGCAAATTATTTTTCTTTATAATATATAATGTATAGGTAAAAAGAAAATTTGAGTCTGTCTTGAGATGAACAACTCCACCATCGCACAAGAATTTACGATATCTCTCCAAGAAGAAAGAAGATGTAAGCCTCTTATGTGGATTTTTCATTTGAGGGTCCGAAAAAGTCAGCCAGATTTCCTGAACTTCATCAACATCAAAAAAACGGTCTATAATTTCAATGTTGGTTCTCAAGAATGCCACATTTGTCAGATTCTCCTCAAGAGCCTGCTTAGCGCCAGTGTACATACGAGCACCCTTGATATCGACTCCTATGAAATTGACATTAGTAAACATTCTAGCAAGACCAACCGTGTATTCTCCTTTTCCACATCCCAATTCAAGTACAATTGGATTGTTGTTATGGAAATATTTTTTCCCCCACAATCCTTTCATATCAAAAGGTTCGTGGCTAACCACCGAATAAGGATATTGAAAGACATTCGCAAATGTCTCCATCTCCGCAAATTTCTGTAGTTTTCCTTTGCTCATATCTAATTAACGAAAACACCGCATTGCATTTCAAATATTATATAGATGAAACGCAATACGGTGTATTAAGATGTCAATAAAATATTATCACTCTATCACTACAGAGGTCCAACCATGCTTGTCCTCTACTGTACCATATTGAATTCCGCGCAGAGTTTCATAGAGTTTTGTAGACCAAGGTCCTGGCTTATCACCGAACTTGTATTTCTTACCAGTATCAAGGTCGTCGAGCTCTGATATTGGAGAAATAACAGCTGCTGTTCCACAAGCTCCAGCCTCTTCAAAAGTATCCAGCTCATCAACTGGTACCGGACGACGCTCTACCTTCAATCCTAAGTCTTGAGCAATCTGAATAAGACTCTTATTTGTTATTGAAGGAAGAATACTTGTCGACTTAGGAGTAACGTAAGTGTTATTCTTTATACCGAAGAAGTTGGCAGCACCACATTCATCGACATACTTCTTCTCCTTTGAGTCAAGATAAAACTCAGAACCGTAACCTTTAGATGCAGCAATTGTATGAGCTTTCAAAGATGCGGCATAATTACCGCCTACCTTATAGATACCTGTACCCAGTGGTGCAGCACGGTCATAGTCACGTATAATTGCATACTTGTTACTCTGGAAACCTCCCTTAAAGTATGGACCAACCGGAGTGACAAAGATTAGGAACAAATAGTCCTTTGAAGGATGAACACCGACCTGTGCAGATATACCGATAAGAAGAGGGCGGATATAAAGAGTAGCACCGCTCTCATAAGTAGGAATATAATCCTGATTCAGACGTACTACCTTCTCAACCATGCTAACGAACAATTCCGTTGGCACTTTCGGCATTACAATACCATCGCATGTGCTCTGCAAACGAGCAGCATTATCTTTCACGCGGAACAAACGAACTTTACCATCCGGGCAACGATATGCCTTCATTCCCTCAAAAGCCTCTTGACCGTAGTGCAGACATGTAGCAGCCATGTGCAAATTAAGGTATTCGTCTGAACAAACTTCCACCTCGCCCCACTTTCCGTCACGATAGTAGCAGCGAACATTGTAGTCGGTCTTCATGTAACCGAAAGACAAATTTCCCCAATCTAAATCTTTCATATTTTATTATATTTAAAACTTTATTTCCTTTTAATTAGCTGCAAAATTACAATATTTTATTATAATCTGCAACAAAAGCGACTGTTTTTATATTATTAGTTTGAATATTCTGCCAATTCAATTTACTTTTTCTCATCGCTGAGTAGTTTCTTTATTTCCTCATCCGTCTTTGTCAGCTTATCTTTGCATATTTTTATAAGCTTCTGAGCCCTTTGAAGATTCTCAACCATAGAGTCTACATCCAAATCTCCATTTTCCATTTTGCTGACTATACTTTCGAGTTCCTGTATAGCCTTTTCGTATTTGATTTCTTTCTCCTTCATCTTACTATAGATTTTATTTTGCCTTTTTCAACCACCGTTACAATTTCATCACCAGTCTTTAATACAGAAGGGTCTTTTAGAGCATGCCCATCTTTATAAGTTATACTATATCCATATTTAAGGATACGCTTTGGATTAAGCGATTGTAAACGAGTATTGAGTTGATTAATCTCATTCTCCTTTCTCTCTATAATACCTTTTACAGCATTCTGCAAACGCAAGTTTATCTTATCAAGATTAGAGTTCTCAGACCCCATCTTAATATTAAATAAAGATAAGATATGCTGAAACATTTTGTCTAACAGAGCCTCTTCCTTCGTTTTAGCAATAGAAAAGAGAAGCGGAATTTGCCTAGAATATTTCTCAAGTCTCACCTTTTCGTAGTCAATTTGTCTGGAAACAGTATTAACTATCACATCCTGAGCTTTTTCAAGAAAAGATTTGACTTCAACCAAATGGTCTATGAGAAATGCAGCAGCAGCCGTCGGAGTCTTTACGCTAGCGTAAGCCACCATATCCAGGACGCATTCATCGCGTTCATGCCCTATACCTGTTATTACAGGCAACGGGAAATTTGCCACATTCTCTGCAAGCGGCAACGTATCAAATCCGCTAAAGTCCGCCGTTCCGCCACCACCACGGATTATAACGACAACATCAAAATCATCAATTCGTTCGTTAATCTGGTTCAGCGCAGAAATAATGCTTTCCTCTACTTGCTGTCCCTGCATAACCGCTTGGAACAACGTAGTACTAAACCTAAATCCATAATCGTTATTATCTATTTGATTACAGAAATCTCCATACCCGGCAGCTGTCAACGATGAGATTATGGCAATGCGCTGAGCGAAAACAGGCAACGTCAGTTCACGTTGCATATCGAATACGCCCTCTTCTTTAAGTTTCCTTACAATCTCACGACGCTTTCGAGCCATATCGCCCAATGTGAATTCCGGATTTATGTCCGTAACAATCCAGGAGAATCCATAAAGCTCATGAAATTGTGGATACACTTGAAGCATCACCTTCATACCCGAATGCAACTGTTGACCAGCCACTCTCTCGAAATAAGAGCGGATAGTTCCCCAATTGGTTCGCCAGCATTTAGCAGAAGCCTTAGCGATAGGAACATTTGAGCTATCGTCCTTCTCGACAAGTTCCATATAGCAATGCCCACGGCTTTCCCGACATTCCGTCAGTTCAGCCTCAACCCAATAATCATTCACCATAGTTGTTTCTATGGTTTCCTTTACAAGGGAATTAAGTTCGTATAGCGTTAACGCTTTGGGCATAATCTCGGTTAAATTAATTCTTCGTAATTATTTTGCAGATGAATTCAACCCGTCAGTATAGGCTCTCCAGAAATCCGGAACACCGTATCCATAAATATTATCAGGATGCTCCACATTATTACTGGACATTTGTACCAATCTGATTATCTCTTTGGCACTTTTGTTAGGAAGAGCCTGCCACAAGCATGCAACCATACCGGCAACTGTAGGACACGAGAAAGAAGTACCGTTATTATGCTGTATGGAGCCACTTCCGCTCACAACTGCCGTAGAATTCCCGACAGCCATCACATCAGGCTTAATCCTTCCGTCCGCAGTTGGTCCAACAGAACTGAATGGAGTATTAAGTCCCTGAAAAGTTATAGCACCTACTGTTAATATATTCTCAGCGTCAGCCGGGAAATTTATTTTCTTCCACGAGCCCATTCCGTCATTACCAGCACTATTAACGCATACTATACCCTTATCGGCAAGCATAGATGCAGTACGAGAAATCAAGGCTGTATGACCGTCCTGCTCATAATAATAATGATTAGCCGTAGAGTCGTCGAAATGATGGTAACCTAGCGAAGAGCTTATTATATCCGCTCCGACGCTATCTGCAAATTCCGCAGCCTCTGCCCAATAATCTTCCTCTACCGTGTTTTCTGAATCAAAATTCTCTGAACGCAACAACCAGAAAGAAGCTCCAGGGGCAGTACCGACAAAAACATTAGGCTGATTCATAGCCATAACCGAAAGCGTTTTAGTACCATGGTCCATCTGTTGGAATACGTTATCCGACGTAGCAGTTGCAACAAAATTACGAGTGCCAAGAATATTTACATTCTTAAAGGCCGGTATTCTATCGACATTCATGAAGCCTGCATCAAGCACAGCTATTGTCATATTCTCTCCCCGGAAACCGGCATCGTGAAGCCGCTTCCCATCCATCATATCCAACTGCTTCTGTCCTTCGCCATAGAATGACTTTTCCGATTTATTCCATGTCTGGAACTTACCGGTAATATTATCACGCAGGGACGGCATCTCGAAATTTATCTTAGCCTTATAAACGCGCTGGGCTTTCTTGACAAACGGCAATGTTGCAAGAGCCTCCAAATCCTTTTCATTCTTGCTAAGAACAAGTACCGTATTGTTCCACTTACTTGTCCCGACAATTGCGACATGGCGATTTCTGAGTAATTTCAAGTAAACGGGTGAAACCGGCAAATCTGTTGAATCAAGTGCCAAGCCCTGTCTTTCCCTGCGCAGTATTGATTTGCGAGACAAGAACTTCTCTGGCTTTGACAATTCATAGGGAGTCCCCTTTTTGTCCTTAAGAGTTAAGCGATAAATATAGCTTGTTTCAATGGGCTTTAAAACAGAATCGCCTTTCTGTTTGTTATGTCCATAAACTATAGACACTACTACTGTAAGAAACAAGAATAAGAGTAAAGACTTTTTCATTTACACAAATTTGCGTATTCCACAAAACGTTTCACTTAGTTCCACTTTCCATATAAAGTCTGCATGACAGCCTCTACAGAAAAATTTTGATGCAAAAGTAATATTATATTTCCAAAAGGAGGACAAAATAGATATAAAAAAAGTTACCATACAATATATTATAAGTCAAACAATGCCATGTTGAATATTTTTTGTAACTTTGCCAAATAATTTAAGTTATGCCACAAACAATAGATAACAAGAAAGCGACGCTGGAACTAGGCACACAACCTGTAGGACGACTCCTTTGGGAATACGCCCTCCCAGCCATTATTGCCATGACGGCCTCATCGCTTTACAACATAATCGACCGCATCTTTATCGGACAAGTTGTCGGACCTGGGGCAATAGCTGGTCTGACTATAACTTTCCCGTTCATGAACCTTGCCGGAGCTTTTGGAGCCGCAGTAGGTGTAGGTGCATCAACGGCTATCAGCGTAAAACTTGGGCAGAAGGATTATACGACCGCTGAGAACATCCTCGGAAATACCGTAACCCTTAATCTCATCATCGGTATAGGATTCTCTATTGTATGTCTTGTCTTTCTCGACCCCATACTACGTTTCTTCGGAGCCAGCGAAGCCACACTGCCATACGCCCGTGATTTCATGCAGATAATCCTTGCGGGAAATGTTTTCTCACACATGTACTTCGGAATGAACGCCGTGCTACGTGCTGCTTCCAAGCCTAAGCAAGCCATGTATGCCACGATATTCACCGTTTTCATGAACATCCTGCTTGATGTTGTTTTCATCTTATGGTGGGGATGGGGAATACGAGGTGCAGCCTTTGCCACTATCATATCGCAAACGCTTGCATTATGCTGGCAGATGAAGCTTTTCAGCAACAAGAGCGAATTACTTCATCTGAAACGTGGCATATACCGTTTGAAAGCACAGTTGGTAAAAATAATTATAGCTATCGGCATATCACCATTCCTAATGAACGTATGCGCCTGCGTTGTCGTCATCTTTGTCAACAATCAGCTTGCTCGCTATGGCGGTGATATGGCAGTAGGAGGCTACGGCATATCGAACTCCGTTGCAACAATCTTCGCCATGTTCGTAATCGGACTGAACCAAGGTATGCAACCAATAGCCGGATACAACTATGGAAGCCAACAGCTCGACCGACTCATGAGAGTCCTCAAACTCGCAATAATCGGTGGCACCTGCATTATGACTTTCGGTTGGCTGACAGGCGAATTCTTCCCACAGCAAATTGCACGGTTGTTTACCACTGACAAGGAACTTACAGATATGTCAATAGTTGCTACAAAGTTCAACATGTTGGCATTCCCGATTATCGGTTTCCAGATGGTAGTTACGAACTTCTTCCAATGTATTGGCAAAGTAAAGATAAGCATATTCCTCAGCCTGAGCCGGCAGCTATTAGTTTTGGTTCCTTTGTTGGCTATTCTCCCTCTTTTCTTCGGGCTGAATGGTGTATGGTATGCATTACCTGCGTCTGACACTACAGCATCGGTTATTGCATTAGTCATAATAACCATATACATGAGGAAGTTCAAGAAGCAAATGAAAAGCGCATAAAACATTTCTACTATGGATGAAAATATAATAATAAATATAGGAAGACAAATAGGCAGTGGCGGTCGTGTAATTGCCAAAATGCTCGCAGAAGAATTCAACTGCAAATTCTACGATAAAGAGCTTCTTGACCTTGCCGCAAAAGAGAGCGGCTTCTCCAAGAAATTCTTTGAGCAGAACGACGAGCAGAAAGGCTTTCTCCGCAGTCGCTTCCACCTGCAAATACCATTGCTTGGAGAAAACAATTTCTACAAGAGTAGCTTCTCTGACGATAGTCTGTATCAGTTCCAAAGCAATGCCATTCGCAAGGCAGCGGAAGGAAACAGTTGCGTATTCGTCGGACGTACTGCCGACTACGTCCTCCGCGATAAGAAAAATATCGTAAACATCTTCATCACCGCTTCCATGAACTACCGCATACAGCAAGTGAGCAAACGTCATAACTGCTCACGTTCTGAGGCCCGCAAGATTATTAAGAAAGGCGAAAGCGAAAGAGCAAGCTACTATAATTATTACACCGGGAAGACATGGGGAGACTCTACAAGCTATGACCTCTGTATAAACAGCGACCATATAGGGTTGGAGAACACCGAAAAACTCATTGCCGAATTCATTCGTCAATGGTTCAACTTAAAATAAATCACAAGTGAAAGTTATCGGAATCATAAGCGACACCCATGGCTATTGGGACGAAAAATACGAAAAGTATCTTGGCGACTGCGACGAGATATGGCATGCCGGCGACATCGGCTCCACAGAAGTTGCCGATAGATTTGAAGCCATGCGCCCGACTTTCCGCGCCGTCTACGGCAATTGTGACGGCTACGACTTAAGAGCGCGCTATAGCGAAATCCTAAGATTCAAATGCGAGGACGTTGATGTTCTTATGAAGCACATTGGCGGTTATCCCGGCCATTACGACCGTTCCATTGTAAAATCCATATATGCCTCACCACCAAAGCTTTTTATCTCCGGTCACTCTCACATTCTAAAGGTCATGCCGGACAAATCGCTCGGATTATTACACATAAACCCTGGCGCAGCCGGTCTGATGGGATGGCAAAGGGAACGCACGCTTATCAGACTTGAGATAGATGGCAATAAATTCGGCAATTGTGACGTTATAACATTAGGTAAAAACAAAAGTATATTATAAGAAAACACTCTGCCTCATAAGCAGGGATAAAAATCAAGATATGAAAACATACTTAGTAACAGGAGCAGCAGGTTTCATCGGTTCAAACTTCATCAAATACCTGCTTTACAAGAAGTACAAGAACGACGACATCAAGATTATAATTCTTGACGCTCTCACCTACGCCGGCAATTTTGGCACTATCAAGGACGACATTGACAACAAGCGTTGTTTCTTCATCAAGGGAGACATTCGTGACCGTCAGCTAGCCGATAAGATTTTCGCAGAGAACGACATCGACTATGTTGTCAACTTCGCAGCAGAAAGCCATGTCGACCGATCCATTGAAGACCCACAACTGTTTCTAAGTGTCAACATCCTTGGCACACAGAACCTCCTTGACGCCGCACGCCGTGCATGGGTCACTGGCAAGGACGAGAACGGCTATCCGACATGGAAAGACGGCAAACGCTTCCACCAGGTATCAACCGATGAAGTTTACGGCTCACTTGGTGCTGAGGGGTATTTCACGGAGACAACACCTGTAAGCCCTCACAGTCCGTATTCAGCCAGCAAGACAAGTGCTGACCTCTTCGTAATGGCTTATCGCGACACATACCACATGCCGGTGAGCATCACACGCTGCTCCAACAACTATGGACCATATCACTTCCCAGAGAAACTTATTCCATTAATCATCAACAATATTCTCGAAGGAAAGAAACTTCCTGTTTATGGAGAAGGATTAAACGTTCGCGACTGGCTCTATGTCGAAGACCACTGCAAGGCAATAGATATGGTCGTTCGCAACGGACGTGCCGGAGAAGTTTACAACGTCGGTGGTCACAACGAAATGAAGAATATCGATATTGTGAAACTTACTATAAAGACAATCCACGATATGATGGAGAAGGACAAGAGTCTGCGCAAGGTTCTTAAGAAGCAGGTTCGCGATGCCAATGGCGATATTGATATTTCGTGGATTAACAACGATTTGATAACCCACGTCGCCGACCGTCTTGGCCACGACCAGCGCTATGCCATCGACCCGACGAAGATTAAGAACGAGCTTGGCTGGTATCCTGAGACTAAGTTTGCCGACGGTATCGTAAAGACAATAAAGTGGAACCTCGACAACCAGCAATGGATACAAGAGGTTACTTCAGGCGATTATCAGAAGTACTACGACATAATGTACGGCAAAGACCGTCACGGTAAGGAAATAGGATAATAAACGTCATGGACAACCTGTCAAAAGAGCTCGAGGACTTCCTCATTCGACTTGGCAAAGACGAAAACGGTGTCGGAGAGCGGCTTGCAGGATATACCCGTCAACTTCTCAACCTCCTTTATAGCAGCGATGCAAAGATAGTTGAGGAACGCTACGGGCTTTTTGGCGAACAGCCACACACGCCTGACGAGCTTGCCACCCGTTACCACACGACACCTGACGCAATAAACAAAGGAATAGCAATGTGCTTGCGTAAGATTGCCGTTACACCAGAATGGCAAACAATGAAGCCAATGACTAAGTTACGAGCTATAAAATTAAAATAGAAATGAAGAAGATAATGCTATTAGGTTCCGGCGAACTCGGCAAGGAATTCACCATTGCAGCCAAGCGAACCGGACAATACGTCATCGCCTGCGACCACTACGACGATGCTCCTGCCATGCAGGTTGCCGACGACCGAGAAGTGTTCGACATGCTTGACGGCAACGCCCTTGAGCAAGCAGTCAACAGGCATCATCCCGATATCATCGTACCGGAGATTGAAGCCATCAGGACTGAGCGTCTCATTGATTTCGAAAATCGTGGCATACAAGTTGTCCCGTCTGCACGTGCGGTCAACTATACAATGAACCGCCGTGCTATTCGTGACCTTGCAGCCAAGCAGCTCGGTCTTCGCACAGCCAAATATTTCTACGCCAAGACCTTCGATGAGTTCAAGGCAGCAGCCGACGAGATTGGCTTCCCGTGCGTCGTCAAGCCTCTTATGAGCTCCAGCGGACACGGACAGAGCTACGTTCACAACGATGACGAGCTCCAGGCGGCCTACAAAGACGCTATGGAGAACGGTCGCGGCGATGTCAAGGAGGTAATCATAGAAGAATTCATCGATTTCGATTCAGAGTTCACTCTTCTTACAGTCACGCAAAAGGACGCTCCTACAATCTTCTGCCCACCAATCGGCCACGTCCAGAAAGGCGGCGACTATCGCGAGAGTTGGATGCCATACTCTATAAGCGACGAAGCTCTGAAAACAGCCCAGCACATGGCAGACGAAGTGACCCATGCCCTCACAGGCTATGGAATATGGGGTGTTGAGTTCTTCCTTACGAAGAAAGGCGAAGTCATTTTCTCGGAGCTTAGTCCCCGTCCGCACGACACCGGTATGGTTACACTGTCGCATTGCACCAATCTTAGTGAATTTGAACTTCACTTCAGGGCTGTCATGGGGCTGCCAATACCTGCCATACACCTCGAGCACTATGGTGCATCGGCAGTTGTTCTGTCGCCGGTCGAGAGCAAAGAGCCTTTGGAATATGACCTGACTGAAGTTTGCAAGGCCGACCACGCCCGCGTCAGGATATTCGGAAAGCCCGTCGCTCACGTTGGACGCCGTATGGGAGTCGTCGTCTGCTATGATGAGATAGGAAGCGACATCAACGCCCTGCGCGCCAAAACGAAGAAACTGGCTGCTACGGTGTTAGGAACGGACCCTTATATGAAAAAGTAATGGACGATACTCAAGGCAGAATTATCAATCTTCCGAAGATGGCAGACCCTCGTGGCAACCTCACCGTTGCCGAGGGCTTGAAGGACATCCCTTTCCGTATATCAAGAGTATATTGGGTCTATGACGTTCCGAGCGGAGAAAGCCGTGGAGGTCATGCCCATCGCCACTGCCGCGAGTTTATCATTGCGGCAGGTGGCAGTTTCACCGTTACTCTTGACGATGGGAAATCAAAGAAGACATTCCTGTTGAACCATCCATACCAAGGACTTCTCGTAAACAAAAACGTATGGCGGACACTCGACGACTTTTCGTCGGGTGCCGTGTGCCTTGTACTTGCCGAAGACGAATTCAGCGAGGATGATTACATACGCGACTACTCCGATTACATCGAATACTTGAAATGTTTGAAGTAACACGATATACCCCGGAAATGCAAGGCGAATGGAACGCATTCGTTGAACGGTCGAGGCAGGGAACATTCCTACTCGACCGCAACTATATGGACTACCATCACGATCGCTTTGCCGACTTCTCGCTTGTCGTCAGGCACAAAGGGCGTATTTACGCACTGCTACCAGCCAACAAGGACGGAGATACGTTGTGGTCGCACCAGGGACTTACGTACGGCGGACTGATAACCGACAAGCGAGCCACCGCCGACGGGGTATGTGAAGTGTTCAAAGACATTAACCTTTATCTCCAAGATAACGGCTTCAAGAAGGTTATTTACAAGTGCATCCCGACCATCTACCACCAACTTCCAGCACAGGAGGACCTTTACGCACTTACTAATGTCTGCAATGCCCGCATTGTTGTCAGGCATATAGCCTCAACAATCGTCATGGACGACAAGATAAAATTCATCGAGTCACGAAAGAGTGGCATACGCAAAGCGAAGCGTGTCGGACTTACCGTAGGAAGAAGCGACAACTATGCTGCATTCTGGACTGTGCTCGAAAACAATCTCCGAGACCAATACGGAGCCAAGCCCGTACACACTCTAAGTGAAATAGAACTGTTGAAGTCGCGCTTCCCTGAACAAATCCAGCTTTACCTTACCCGTGATGCCAAAGGAGAGGTTGTTGGCGGAACGCTAATCTTTGAGACTCCACAAGTTATTCATACCCAATATATATCGGCGTCACACGAAGGTAAGGCTACTGGTGCACTCGATATTCTGTTCGACTATATAATAAATAATGTATATAGTGACCGCTCACGCTACCCCAACATAAAGTTTTTCGACTTCGGAAAGAGCTCCGACGGTGATGGCCATGAGCTCAACAAGAGTCTGATATTCCAAAAGGAAGGCTTCGGCGGACGTGGAATCTGCTACGACTGGTATTCATGGGACTTATAAATCGGAGTGCCCGACAACTGTAACACACCCCTACTCCACCTTGTATGAACCTACATCGCGCATACCATTCATATGCAAATACACTGACCAATAGCCATAAAGGATTATCTTTCTGTGGTAGTTCTCAGGGTTGTCTACAAGGTTCAAGTCGGCTTTTACTCCTTTTCTCTTCAACTCCACCGCAACTATATTCGACTTACTCCTTTCGTTCGGGCTGTCAGCTATGAGCAATGCCTGCGGATGGGAGAAAGGTGGCTCAAACTCAGCATATTTATAACTCATCGTGCAAGCACCTACTATATAACCTTCGACGAAGACTCCGCCCTCGAAATCGCAGGAAATAAACTCCGCAACAGACAAGGTGTCATCCCTTATAGGTGATTCGCCTCCGTCATAGTCTTCTTCATCAAGGTAATCGGTATCGGTAGTGTCAATCTCTTCATCAGGTATTTCTTGAGAAGAATCATCATCCAGCTCTTCCTTTGCACAACTGGTTGTAAAGAAAGGCAGAATGAACACTAACGAGAACAATATCAGTAGTAGTCGGTTTTTAATCATCTTATATGTCTTATAATTGGCTTTACGCTGCAAATATAGTCAAAACAATGTATAAGGCAAAGAAAAACGCAAATTATTTTTTATTATTTCGGTTCAACAAATATAGAAAAGAAGCTATCTGCAACATCTTAAACATGCTAATAATACAGTATTTTTCAAATAGAAGCAAGAAACAGGCGGACTTATTTGAAATTTACTGTAAGTTTACAGTAGATTTAAAATAGGAACGCAAGAAATGAATTAAGGAAACGACTTCGTGAAAAGTACCAAGGCAGCGAATGCTGTCCACCTAAACAAAAGATAATTTATGGTTCATCCTACATTTGAAGTAGAACATACTCATCAGCAATAACCCCGAAGAGAGGTTTAAACTGTCATCTTTGAAGAAACATCTTTACACAATTCAACAGCTAATCTTTGGGCTCGCAAAAGCTTAGCTTTGACAACGCAATACCTCATCTTTGAAGGTCCAAAAGGTCAACTTTCGCAAGTCCAAAGTTGACCTTTTACGGAGGCGTTGGCAATCAATGAGTTACAAAGACAATATTGAGAAGAATGCGGTTTGAAAGAAATTGACAAACCATCGAGAATAAAATCCATTCTCGTTTTATTTCATCCAACATTTGGAGTGATAGCCAGCACAAGATAAAATAACCTCAAAGAGGTTAAACTTTCGGTTACCCCACATAAGCGATAGCGCAATGTGGGGTAGAGAAAACGAGAATTAAACCTCTTTGAGGTTTGTGGATGTCTTCACTCCATATATCGGATAAACCTCAATTTCGCTATTTCAGCAAAAATCAAAATAAACTTGTTATCAGCCGAAAATCCTCTCATTTCTTCAGCTTTTTATAGTATTCTGACAGCGAGGCACGGGGAACGCCAAGGCGAATGAGCATTTCGAGGTCACGACGCGCCTCTTCGTAGCGTCCTAAAGAGAGCAGGACATCGGCGCGGTTGAGGATATAATCGGTGTTCTTCGGGTCCCGGCGAATTGCCTCTGTATAGTCATACTCTGCAAGATAGTACATCTGGCGTGCCCGTTCCATACTGCCACGTGCCGCATAGGCAATGGCACTGTCGGGGAAAGACTCAACGAGCATGTTTATTTCGTCAAGAGCCTTCGTCTTCTTGTTGTCCTTGTCGTCGAGCAAAGCCATACCAAGCTTAGCGTCGAAGTTGTTCGGTACTATCGCAAGAACGCTTTCCAAGTCCTGACGGGCAAAGCCAATGCGTCCCAGTTTCTCATTGGCGTAGGAGCGGAAGAACAGTGCAGCGAGGTTGTCAGGCCGATGCTTCAATATCAGGTCGTACTCGCTCTTGGCATAGTCGTACTGCCCCAGTTCCATATTCCACCGTGCCTTCTTTAGCCGAAGGTCGATACTGTCGGGCCGAAGGCTCAATGCCTGCTCTGCAACATCGAGTGAGTCGCGAAGCGGATTCCTGCTTTGGGCCAGGCAAACCGTCGTGGACAGCATAGCCGAAAGTATGATAATAGAAATTCTCATAAGTGAGTACAAAAGTAAACGAAAGAAGCGAGTTGTCCAAAAGGGCAGCCCGCTTCTTATGCTTATTTATAAAATGTTTGCAGTTTAGTGTTGCTCTATGTAGTCAACAATCCACTTGCCGACATCAGTTGTACCGTAGTGGGCACCGCCTTCGACCTGTATCTCAGGTGTGCGGATGTTGGCATCGAGGCTTGCCGTTACTGCCTCGCGAATCTTTGCGCCCTCTTCGTTGAGTCCGAAGTGTTCAAGGAGCATTGCGGCTGACAGTATCTGGGCTATCGGGTTGGCAATGTTCTTGCCGGCAGCCTGCGGCCATGAGCCGTGGACGGGCTCGAATAGCGGGGTGTGCTCGCCGAGAGAAGCCGATGGCTGGAGTCCCATTGAACCGGTGATGCAGCTCGTCTCGTCGGTAAGGATATCGCCGAAGGTGTTCTCTGTTACGATAACGTCGAAGAAAGTAGGCTCCGTCAGAACGCGCATAGATGCATTATCGATAAACATATAGTCGGTTGTGACGTCAGGATACTGCGACTCCATCTCCTTGGCAATCTGCCTCCAGAGGCGTGAACTTGCAAGGACGTTTGCCTTGTCGACTACAGTCAGGTGTTTCTTGCGGCACTCTGCGTATTCGAAAGCTACCTTGAGGATGCGCTCTATCTCGTTGCGATGGTAGATATCGGTATCCCATGCGACGTCGTTGTCCTGATGCTTCTCACCGAAATACATACCGCCGGTGAGCTCACGGACGACGATGAAATCGGCACCTTTGATGAGTTCGTCCTTCAGCGGGGACTTATGGAGAAGACATTCGAAAGTGGAAACAGGGCGGACATTGGCGAACAGTCCGAGCTTCTTGCGCATAGCGAGCAGTCCCTGCTCAGGGCGTACCTTGGCAGTAGGGTCGTTATCGAACTTTGGGTCGCCGACAGCGGCAAACAGAACGGCGTCGGCGTCCATGCAGGTCTTGAAAGTCTCGTCGGGGAACGGGTCGCCGACGGCGTCGATAGCGCAGGCACCGGCAAGGGCTTCGTGATAGTCGAACTCGTGGTTGTACTTCTTTGCAATTGCGTCGAGTACCGCAATGCCTTGCTTCATAATCTCGGGACCTATTCCGTCGCCCGATAAAACGGCTATATTCAGTTTCATATTCTAGATGGATTTATACTGGTTTATATGGTTTCTTGTATGGCATGGCTATCTCGTCCTCGACGATATTGAGCATCTTGATTGTCGCTTTGATAGCGGCTTCGGTCTGGTCGGCATCGACGGCGTGCGTCCGAATGATGTTGCCACCACTCTCCCAGGTGATGACTGTCTGCACAAGTGCGTCGGTGCGGCCGCCTGGCGGGATGCTCACCTGATAGTCGTGAAGCAACGGAAAGGTGCGGCCGAGGTAGTGCTTGTAAATCTTACGGAGTGCCTTAACAAACGCATCGTACTGTCCGTCACCAGTTGAGTCGGAGGCGTAGGGCTTTCCGTTTATCTCGACTTTTATGCTGGCAAGGGGCTTCAGACCGTAACTCGTCGAGACCATGTAGCTCAAAAGCTTCACTTTATCATCTGGAGCGTTGTGCTTCAGAACATCAGAGACGATGAACGGAAGGTCGTCCTGGGTGACGATTTCCTTTCTGTCGCCAAGCTCAATGATGCGGTTCGTGACGGCACGGGTCTGCTCGGGAGTCAGCTCCAGTCCCAGTTCTTTGAGGTTCTGGGCTATATTGGCCTTTCCGGAGTTTTTTCCGAGGGCATATTCGCGTTTGCGTCCGAAGCGCTCCGGTGCCAAGTCGTTGCTGTAGAGGTTGTCTTTCTTGTCGCCATCGGCATGGACTCCGGCTACCTGAGTGAACACATTCTCACCTACAATAGGCTGGTTCGGAGCAACAGGAATACCGCTGTAGCCTGCAACAAGACGGGAAATCTCGTTCAAGCGGCTCTCGTCGATGTTCGTCTTGGCGTGAAGCTGGTCCTTAAGGATGACTTGCACGCTCGCCAGAGGTGCGTTGCCGCAACGTTCTCCAAGTCCATTGACGGTGACGTGAAGTCCTTTGACACCGCAAAGCACGGCAGCAAGGGAATTGCTCACTGCCATATCGTAGTCGTTATGGGCGTGGAAGTCGAAGTGCTTATCGGGATAGCGGCGCATCATCTTGCGAGTATACTCGATGACTTGCAAAGGGTTCATGATGCCAAGGGTGTCCGGCAGCATGTATCTTTTAATGTTCGTGTCCTTCAATGCATCCATTAACCGAAACACATAGTCGGGAGAATCCTTCATGCCGGAGCTCCAGTCCTCAAGGTAGAGGTTTACTTCGAGACCACGTTGCTCTGCATAGGCGAGCACTTTCTTGATGTCCTCGATGTGCTCCTCCGGTGTTTTGTGAAGCTGGTGGGTACAATGTTTGAGCGAACCTTTCGCCAACAGGTTAATGACCTTGCCTCCGCAGTCGCATATCCAGTCGACGGAAAGATGACCGTCGACGAAGCCCAGGACTTCAACTTTATTGAGCATTCCTATCGAACGGGCATAGCGGCATATCATGCTGACGGAGTCTTTCTCGCCCTCTGATACTCGGGCTGAGGCGACTTCAATCCTGTCGACGTTGACATCGCGCATCAGCATGCGCGCTATTTGCAACTTCTCGTGAGGAAGAAAGGAGACTCCGTTGGTCTGCTCACCGTCACGCAAAGTGCAGTCCATTATCTCAACGGAACGCGAAAATGGTTGTTTATCGTTATTATCGTTCACTATATATCTGTTATTTCTATGCCAGTTTCTTTTCGTACTCTTCTACTTTGTCACGGTTTTTGACGAGGAAGTCGACATCATCGAGGCCCTGTTCGAGGCAAATCTTCTTATAACCGTTTATCTCGAAGTGCTCGCTCTCGCCCGTGGCATTGTTGGTGACAGTCTGGTTGGGCAAATCCACCGTGACTGTCATTGCCGGGTCGTTGTCGATTGAAGCAAAGAGGTTCGTCAGGAACTTCTCGGAGACAACGACGGGGAGCACGAAATTGTTCAGCTCATTGTTCTTATGGATGTCGGCAAAGAAAGAGCTGATGACGACACGGAAGCCGTATCCGGCTATTGCCCATGCTGCATGCTCACGGCTGGAGCCAGAGCCGAAGTTCTTTCCGGCAACGAGGATGACGGCATCCTTGAACTCCGGCTTGTTGAGGACGAAGTCTTTCTTCAGGCTTCCGTCCTTGTTGTAACGCCAATCGCGGAAGAGGTTGTCGCCGAAGCCTTTCTTGTCGGTTGCCTTAAGGAAGCGGGCGGGTATTATCTGGTCGGTATCTACATTCTCCAAAGGCAGTGGAGCGCATGTCGATGTTATAACGTTGAATTTCTGTTTCATGTTGTTTTCCTCACCAAGCCTCCACAAAGGGAGGAGGGTTAATTACCTTAGTTAATTTAAAGACATAAATTAAATTGCACGAGGGTCTGTAATCCGACCGGTAATTGCAGCGGCAGCGGCAACCAGCGGGGATGCAAGGATGGTGCGAGAACCTGGTCCCTGACGGCCTTGGAAGTTACGGTTGCTCGTCGAGACGCAATATTTTCCGGCTGGAACTTTATCGTCGTTCATGGCAAGACATGCAGAACAACCAGGCTGACGGATTTCGAAACCGGCGGCATTGAGGATTTTATCGAGTCCTTCATCTTTGATTTGCTGGCTCACATGCCAACTGCCGGGGACAAGCCATGCTACAACGTTGTCGGCTTTGTGCTTTCCCTTGACCAGAGAGGCGAACGCACGGAAGTCCTCAATGCGTCCGTTGGTGCATGCTCCTAAGAAAACGTAGTCGATAGGATGGCCTTCGAGTTTCTCGCCTGGCTTGAATCCCATGTAGTCGAGAGCTTTCATGAAGCTTGCTTTTTCGTCTTCGGGGAGATTGTCTGCTGTCGGTATGCTCTCCGTTATGCCGATTCCCATGCCCGGATTGGTTCCGTAGGTAATGCGAGGCTCTATGTCGGCGGCATCGAAATAGAGTTCCTTGTCGAACACAGCATCATCGCCGCTCTTCAAGGTCTTCCAATATTCCACTGCCTTATCCCAGTCCTTGCCTTTCGGGGCATACTCTCTGCCTTTAAGATATTCGAACGTCACTTCGTCCGGAGCTACGAAACCGCCACGCGCACCCATCTCAATACTGAGGTTGCAAAGCGTCAGTCGTCCGTCCATACTCATGTTGCGGATAGTGTCGCCACTGTATTCGACAAAGTAACCGGTTGCGCCTGAGGTCGTAATCTTCGACATGAGGTATAGCGCAACATCCTTTGCAACGACGCCTTTGCCGAGTTTTCCATTAATGTTAATACGCATAGACTTCGGCTTCTGCTGCAAAATGCACTGCGAGGCAAGCACCATCTCGACCTCAGAGGTTCCGATACCGAATGCGACTGCACCTACTGCGCCGTGAGTAGAGGTGTGTGAGTCGCCACAAACGATGGTCATTCCAGGCAACGACAGTGCCTTCTCAGGTCCGACAACATGGATGATACCGTTGTCCTTTGTATTCATCTTGAACTCAGTGAGCCCGAATTCGGCGCAGTTCTTATCCAAAGTGTCAATCTGCTTGCGCCCTACGGGGTCGGCAACGGGCTTATCCTGGTCGTGGGTCTGGACGTTGTGGTCCGGCATACATATCACGTGGTCGGGGCGGAACACCTTTAGTCCGCGCTCGCGGAGTCCGTCGAAAGCCTGAGGCGATGTCACCTCATGACAGTAAAGGCGGTCTATATATAGTTGTGTGGGACCATCCGGCACAATCTGAACTACGTGCGAGTCCCAAATTTTATCGAATAATGTATTCATAATGTTTTAGTTTCTAAACTTATTTATACAGTCGATGTAAGCCTCAACGGAAGCCGTGACGATGTCGGTGTCGGCTCCGAAGCCATAATAAACGTGTCCGTTGTACTCTACCTGCATGTGTACCTTGCCGACATCGTCGGAGCCTTTGTCGATAGCTTGTATGGTGAACTCCTTCAAGGTCATCTTCTTCGTGATGATGCGCTTCAACGCCTTGATTGCTGCGTCTACAGGACCGTTGCCAGAGGCTGCCTCCTCAAACTTCTGACCGGAGATGTCTATGCCGATGGAAGCAACGCTCTTGACACCCTTTCCGGTTGTAACCTGAAGGTAGTCGAGCTTGACTGCGTGGTCGGCGGCTGTGTCTGCTCCTGCAAGCATGAGTATATCGTCGTCGGTAACTTCCTTCTTCTTGTCGGCAAAGACAAGGAACTTCTGATAGATACTGTCGAGTTTCTTCTCGTCCTTTATGTCTACGCCGTTGATTTCGAGACGGTATTTGAGGGCAGCCCTACCCGACCGTGCTGTAAGAACTATCGAATTATCGTCGAGTCCTACGTCTTTCGGATCCATAATCTCGTACGTCCGGGCATTCTTAAGTACTCCGTCCTGATGGATTCCTGAAGAATGGGCGAACGCATTGCGACCTACGATAGCCTTGTTTGGCTGCACCGGCATATTCATCAGCGACGAAACCATGCGGGATGTAGGATATATCTTAGTTGTATTGATATTCGTATCGATGCCAAGGTACTTGTGGCACTTCAGAATCATTGCTATTTCCTCAAGCGCCGTGTTACCTGCACGCTCGCCAATGCCGTTGATTGTGACCTCAACTTGGCGTGCGCCATTGATGATACCTTCAAAAGTATTAGCCGTTGCCATACCCAAATCATTGTGGCAGTGGGTAGAAATCTGCGCCTTCTCTATGCCATCAACATGCTCCATAAGGTATTTAATCTTGTTGCCGTAGTCCTGCGGAAGGCAATAACCGGTAGTATCTGGGATGTTGACAACTGTTGCACCAGCCTTGATGACGGCCTCTATGACCTGCGCAAGGTACTCGTTATCGGTGCGGCCTGCATCTTCAGCATAGAACTCGACGTCCTCCACATACTTTTTGGCATACTTGACGGCAGCCACGGCCTGCTCCAGTATCTTCTCACGAGTAGAGTTGAACTTGTACTTAATATGACTGTCACTTGTCCCAAGACCTGTGTGTATGCGCTTGCGCTTAGCGTACTTCAAGCTTTCAGCTGCAACATCAATATCCTTCTGGACGGCTCTTGTAAGCGCACAGATTGTCGGCCATGTCACAGCCTTGCTTATCTCAACAACAGAATTAAAGTCTCCAGGGCTCGAAATCGGGAAGCCTGCCTCGATAACATCTACTCCCAACTGCTCTAGCTGCTTTGCAACCTGGATTTTCTCAACTGTGTTCAACTGACAGCCTGGTACTTGTTCGCCATCTCTCAACGTAGTGTCAAAGATGTATAGTCTCTCACTCATAATACTGTAGTTATTTAATTATGTTTTGTCATACATCAAAAAAGCCTTTCACACATCATAGGAAGTGGGAAAGGCTGTCAACGCTTTTCGTGCAATATCATATACACGCCTTATCACTTCCTACCACGTAACGCAGTCGGATGGCAATAATTAGGCTATGCAACTTTGATGATAACATTCTATTCTCTTTAATTTCTAATTCGATTGCAAAATTAAATATTTTATAGGAAACAACCAAATAAATCGAAACATTTTTCGCTTTATTTCTTAAAACTTACAACAAAACGGTACAAAAAGGTAAAAAGAAAGCCTGCTCCGCAAAGGAACAGGCTTCTATGTTTGTTTGGAATAGTTGTGTTTAATTTGTTATGCCTCAGGCTTAGTCTTAGCGGCGTACTCCTCTTCGGACAGAACAGAGACCTTGCTCTTGTTGAACTTGCCCTTGTGGAAGTAAACGATACCGTCTGTTAAGGCATAAAGGGTGTCGTCCTTGCCCTGTGCGACGTTCTCACCAGCAAAGTGCTTGTTGCCGCGCTGACGGACGATGATGTTACCGGCAGTAATCTTCTGACCGCCCCAAATCTTTACACCAAGACGCTTCGACTGAGACTCACGACCGTTACGAGAACTGGTCTGACCTTTCTTATGTGCCATTTCTTGATCCTCCTCTTTTTTAAGCGTTAATTGATTTGACTTCAATCTGAGTGAAGTGGGTACGGTGACCGATCTTCTTGCGTGAATCCTTGCGTCTCTTCATCTTGAAGACGACGACCTTGTCGCCCTTAACGAGGGGATTTACGACCTCAGCTACTACTTTAGCACCATCAACAGTCGGTGCTCCTACTGTGACTGTTCCGTCGTTGTCGACGAGCAGAACCTTGTCAAACTCAACAGTTTTGCCTTCCTCAGCGTCCTTGATGTGGTTGACGAAAAGCTTCTTGCCCTCTTCGGCTTTGAACTGTTGACCGTTAATTTCTACAATTGCGTACATTTTTTATATTGTAAAACGGGTTTCACCGTCAGGCGGCAGAGCATCTTTCCTGCACTTTTTCAAGCCTGTACGGCATAATTCGGCTGCAAAATTACTAAATTATTGCCACCTGACAAAATATTATCGGTTTTTTGATTCCTATTTAATCTAATTTTTTCTTTCCAAAGGAATGAAGCCACTTCAGCGGCTTCTTGATAAGCTTTTGGAGCTTACTCTCCTTCTTTGTCTGCTTAACAGGAGTTTCATTGATTTCGTATTTGCTGGAGCGACGGCGTTCGTTCTGTTGTCCCTTAGGCTGTTGTCCACGTCCACGGGAGTTGTTTTTCTTGCGACGGTTGCCGTTCTCTGCAGTTTTAGGCTTACCGCTGTTCTGCTTCTGCCTGTTAGTTCTGTTCTTGTCAGTTGACTCCGCCTTCGTCTCGTTTTGCCTTTCACGACGGCTGTTTTCAGACTTAGCACGACGAGAGTCTTTCTGACCGGGCTGTGCCTTGCCTTTTTCCTTACGCTGCCTTGGCTGTTTATTATTATCAGAAGCCTCTCCTTCCTCCAGTTTCGGACGACGATTGCCGCCGCGACGAGCAGAACGCTCCTTCTTATCCTTGTGGCTTTGCTGATTACGGTCTTTGCGACGACGGCTCTTAGCACTTGTCTTACGGCTGTAGTCAGGACCTTCGCCAAGTTCCTCGGGTATGGGAAGCTTCTCAACATCCTTTTCAAGGAACTTCTCTATCTGACGGAAATAAACCATATCATCATCGCTGACGAGTGTAATGGCTATTCCGTCACGCTCAGCACGTGCAGTTCGTCCTATGCGGTGGACATAATCCTCGGCATCGTGAGGCACATCGTAGTTTATGACCATCGAGATATCATCAATGTCAATGCCACGTGCGAGGATGTCGGTGGCAACAACCACGTCGTACTTACCACTCTTGAACTTGAACATCATGTCGTCGCGCTCAGCCTGTTCCAAATCAGAATGCATCTCGCCGCAATTGATTTTCATATCGCGGAGAGCCCTTGCCACCTGCTTGACCTTCATCTTCGAGCCGCAGAAAATAATGACACGCTTCAGGTCTCCAGCCTTGAAGATATCGCGGATGATACCCATCTTCTGAGTCTCGTGGCAGATATAGCACTTCTGCTGTATCTTCTCGGCAGGCTTGCTGACAGCCAGTTTCACCTCAACCGGGTTCTTAAGCAAAGTCTTTGCAAGCTCTTCAATCTTCGGAGGCATAGTTGCCGAGAACATCACAGTCTGACAATTGGCCGGCAACTTGTGAGCAATGGTCATTATATCCTCAGAAAATCCCATGTCAAGCATGCGGTCCGCCTCGTCAAGCACAAAGAAACTAACCTTGCTGAGGTCAACATTGCCAAGCGATATATGAGAGATGAAACGTCCAGGAGTGGCAATCACCACATCAGCACCCATCTGAAGGCTCTTCAATTCCTGGTCATATCTGTTTCCATCATTACCGCCATAGACCGCAATACTGCTTACTCCGTCAAGATAATAAGAGAACCCCTGCATCGCCTGGTCAATCTGCTGGGCCAGTTCGCGCGTCGGACTCATGATGACGCAGTTTATCTTGTCAGTAGGATACTTACCGGTAGACAGTTTGCTGAGTATAGGCAGCAGATAAGCGGCAGTCTTTCCGGTTCCGGTCTGTGCGACTCCAAGAACATCACGGCCGTTCAATATCTCAGGAATACACTTCTCTTGTATAGGCGTACAGTTCTCGAAATGCATGTCATAGAGAGCATCGAGAACGTCGTCTGTTAAATCTAAATCTTCAAATTTCATTTCAATCGGTTTTCTTAAATTACGAATCGGTATCGCCATACTTTTCCTCTTCAGGAATGATTTCCATTCAATCTACTCTTCACCACAGAATCATTCACTTGTCAAATCGTCACGAAATGACAGCGGCAGTTAGTTCGGTGCCTGCCGATAACAGAAGAATGCGATTACCGTAAAAATAATGTTAGGTATCCAAGCTGCAAGCATTGGCGGCGCGTCGGCATTGACTGCGAATGTCGACGAGATTGTTTGCAACATGATATAGCCAAAGCTCAATGCCAGGCCGATACCCAGATAGAGTCCCATACCACCCTTTCGCTTCCGTGCCGACAGCGAAGCACCGATGATGGTAAGTATGAACGACGCGAACGACATTGCTATTCGCTTGTGGAACTCGACCTCATACTGTTTCACCGCAGCCGACCCTCGCAATGTCTGCTTTGAGATATAGTCGAGCAGTTCCGGACTCGTGAACGTCTCCTGCTGTCCCTTCGAATACACGAGGTCTGCCGGTTCCATCTGTATCACCGTATCTTTCACGGCCCCGGTGGTAATCTTCTCGTGCACACCACTCAACGTTCGTATCTTCCAGTTGGTCACATGCCAGTGGTATTTCGACTCGGAAATGGTGTCATACTGTATCTCGCTCGCCGTCATGTGCACCACCGGTTTGCCTCCTTCAATCTTGTCGAGACTGAAACCGAAGCCCCGTTTCATCTCCTTGTCATAGCTCTGGATGTACGCCACGGTGTTCTTGTCCACCTTGAGCATAACGTTCTGCGCCGCCGTGTTGGTCTTATTCTTCCTGTAACGAGCCTCAAACTGCTGCCGGATGATAGTTCCGTGCGGTATGACATAGCTGTTGAGGTAGAACGTAGTTGCAGCAATGAGCACGCAGGAGAACATATACGGCCTGAGAAGGCGGCGGAACGACATTCCCGTTGCCATCATCGCGATTATCTCCGAATTGCCGGCGAGCTTCGAAGTGAAATATATCACGGCAATAAAGACGAACAACGGGCTGAAAAGATTCGAATAATACGGTATGAAATTGGCGTAATAGTCGAAGATGATGGCACGCCACGGCGCATGATACTGCGTGAACTTCGAGAGGTTCTCGTTGAAGTCGAAGACTATTGCGATAGTGATAATAAGGAAAATGGAGAAGATATACGTTCCAATGAACTTCTTTATGATGTACCAGTCGAGCAAACTGATATACCGTCTTGGGTTCAGCCAACTGCCAATCCGCCTCAAAGCTTTGCCCAGAATACGGAAAGCCTTGAACTGAGACAAGACTCTCAACTTCGAAATCAACAGATTCCAAAGCCTTGTCAGTTTCCTCCAAGCGAGGAGCAGTCCCAAGAAACGTTTACGAGTCTTATATTCCATTATTACAATCTACGCAAAAGACCGCGGCCGCGTCAACGCGATACCGCCGTCAGATTCTCCGTCCTAAGTTGTCGATGACCGATGCTTTCCACGTCGTAAAGTCACCATTAATAATATGTACGCGCGCGTCAGTGACCAGTCGGAGGTAGAAAGCCAGGTTGTGAATACTGGCAATCTGCATCGCAAGTATCTCTTTCGCCTTGAACAAGTGGTGCAAATACGCCTTTGTAGTTACCCTGTCAATCTCGCATCCATCAGCATCCAGAGGCGAGAAGTCAGTCTCCCACTTCTTGTTGCGCATGTTCATCGTGCCATCGTAGGTGAACAGCATCGCGTTACGTCCGTTGCGGGTCGGCATAACACAGTCGAACATATCCACGCCACGCTCTATACCCTCGAGAATGTTCTGCGGTGTGCCTACGCCCATCAGATAGCGGGGCTTGTCCTTAGGCAGAATGGCATTGACAACCTCTATCATTTCGTACATGACCTCGGTCGGCTCACCGACAGCGAGACCACCGATGGCATTTCCGTCAGCACCGATGTCGGCAATGAACTTAGCCGCTTCAGAACGCAAATCCTTGTAAGTGCACCCTTGAACAATAGGGAACAAGCTCTGCTCATAGCCGTACAGCGGCTCAGTCTCATTGAACCGCTTCAGGCAACGCATGAGCCAGCGCTGCGTCATGCCAAGACTCTGCTTGGCATAGTTGTAGTCGCTGAGACCCGGAGGGCACTCGTCCAGAGCCATCATGATGTCGGCGCCAATCACACGCTCTGTGTCCATGACATTCTCCGGCGTGAAGAAGTGCTTCGAACCGTCGATATGACTTCTGAACTCACAGCCTTCCTCACTCAGCTTACGGATACCCGTAAGCGAGAACACCTGAAAGCCGCCCGAGTCGGTAAGCAAAGGACGCTCCCATCCGTTGAAGCCATGAAGTCCGCCTGCCTTCCGCAGTACGTCAAGACCCGGCCGGAGGTAAAGGTGATAAGTATTGCCGAGGATTATCTGAGCCTTCACCTGGTTGCGAAGCTCTGAGAAATGGACGCACTTGACAGCTCCCTCCGTGCCTACCGGCATGAAGATTGGCGTCATAATCTTGCCGTGGGCGGTCGTGATGACACCTGCGCGCGCGTCAGAGGCGTTGTCCGTATGCTCTAATTCAAATTTCATCTATTCTCTTATGGTTTTACTTCTTCGTTTCATCTTCACCATCCAAGTCGAAATGGACAGGGTTGTCTACAATCTCATCGGTCAGCGCGAAGTTCCAGACATCCTGCACATTCTCGACGTAATGGAACTCAACACCTTTAAGGTACTTAGCCGGTATGTCGTCAATATCTTTCTTGTTCTCACGGCAAATGACAATATCGGTTATCCCGGCACGCTTTGCAGCAAGAATCTTTTCCTTTATTCCGCCTACGGGGAGGACTTTGCCACGGAGGGTTATCTCACCCGTCATGGCTGTGTTCTTGCGGACCTTGCGCTGCGTTATTGCCGAAGCGATTGACGTGGCGATAGTAATTCCGGCCGACGGACCGTCTTTTGGCGTCGCACCCTCTGGTACATGGATGTGGATATTCCACTGTTCGAAGATACGATAGTCGATGCCGAGCGTCGAAGCATGTGCCTTGACGTACTCCAGGGCTATGACTGCACTCTCCTTCATCACGTCACCAAGATTGCCGGTCAGTGTCAGCTTACTGCCCTTTCCACGTGACAGCGATGTCTCGATGAACAATATCTCGCCGCCCACGCTGGTCCATGCCAGTCCGGTAACTACACCTGCATAGTCGTTGCCTTGGTAGACATCACGGTAGAAAGGTTGCTTGCCAAGCAGCTCAGAGAGTTTTTCGGGTGTGATGCTATGGTATTCGAGCTTACCATCGAGTGCTTTCTTATACGCCATCTTGCGGAAAGCCTTGTTTATTTGCTTTTCCAACAGACGCACTCCGCTCTCGCGTGTGTAGTTCTCAATGACTTTCTCGAGCGCTTTCTTCGTGAAAGTAATCTTCGGCTTAATGCCGTCAAGACCCGTGTTGGCAAGTTCCTTCGGAATGAGATGGCGGCGTGCAATCTCTATTTTCTCCTCGGTGATGTATCCCGTGAGCTCAATGAGCTCCATTCTGTCGAGCAACGGGCGCGGGATAGTGTTCAAATCATTAGCTGTGGCAATGAACATGACATGCGAGAGGTCGTAGTCGACATCGAGATAGTTGTCGTGGAAGGCATTGTTCTGTTCGGGGTCGAGCACCTCAAGCAAAGCCGATGACGGGTCGCCGTTGATGTTGTTCTGCGTCACCTTGTCGATTTCGTCGAGGATAAACACAGGATTGTCAGAACCTGCCTTCTGTATGCTCTTGATGATGCGGCCCGGCATGGCACCGATATACGTGCGACGGTGACCGCGAATCTCAGCCTCGTCGTGCACACCGCCAAGGGAAATGCGGACATACTTGCGCTTCAGAGCCTCGGCAATGCTCTTTCCGAGCGATGTCTTGCCTACTCCCGGAGGACCGTAGAGGCACAGTATCGGGCTCTTTAGGTTGCCCTTGAGCTGCAAGACGGCGATATACTCTAGAATTCTCTCCTTGACTTCCTCCATTCCGTAGTGGTCGCGGTCGAGAATTCGGCGTGCACGCTTCAAGTCGAGGTCATCCTGTGTGTACTCATTCCAAGGCAGTGAGACCATTGTCTGTAGGTAACTCAACTGCAAGCTATAGTCGGGGCTCTGCGGATTGAGGGTCTCCAGCTTGTCGACTTCCTTGTAGAAAGTCTTCTTGACATCCTCGTTCCACTTCTTGTTCTTAGCCTTTTCGAGCACTTCCTTCTTCTCCGGACTGCCGTCCTCATCGCCGAGTTCCTCCTGAATGTTCTTTATCTGCTGATGGAGGAAGTAGTCGCGCTGCTGGGCGTTCAAGTCCTCGTGGGTCTTCATGCGGATATTCTGCATCAGATTGAGGAGCTGAATGTCCTTGCTGACGATTTTCAGAAGCTCAAACAAACGCTGTTTCAGGTCTGTAATATCGAGCAGCCGGGTCTTGTCGGAAAGGCTCAGCGGAAGATTGGAGCATGTATAATTGACACGGATGACAGGATTGGAGATATTGCGGAAGCCGTACTCTGCTTCGTTAGGCATCTCCTCGCTCTTATGGATGTACTCCGACGTATCGCGTCCCATGTCCTCGAGAGCCGTGTTCCACTCCTTATCGTTATCCTTCGGGTATGTCTCGGAGAACGGATGGACGAGGCCGTGCAGGTATGGGCGTGACTTTGTGACATGATCCAGCTTACATCTTCCAAGCGCCTGGACGAGCGCCGTCATACCGGTTTCTTCTCCGATGTTGATGAGTTTTATAAGGCGGGCGTACACACCTGTATGGTTCAGGTCGCCCTCCTTGGGGTCGTTGGTCTCCTCGTTTGTCTGGTTGAAAACGGCAAAGACCATATCAGGTGACTTCTCAGCTTTCTTTACGACCGACATACTCTTTTTCCTGCCAATGAGGACTGGCGTTATCACACCCGGGAAGAGTACGACGTTGCGAGTCGCGAGGATAGGCAGTTCACCGTCGATATTGATATCGAACAGGTCCTTTGCATCCCCCTCGAAGTCGGCTATCATCTGTATATGTTGATTTTTACGCATCTATGATATAGTATTTCACTTGAACGTGCAAAGTTACAAATAAAAAACGGTATTACGAATTATTAAGAACTTATAAAACGTTAAAGGCGCCAATGCTGTCAAAATATTTCAGTTTGGCATTCCGACAAAATCGTTTCTGCAACTCGTTGACTGTCAATGCGCCCGCAAAAGCATAGCTTTTAGCTTGCAAAAGATAAGCTCCCAGGCTGCAAAAGATGACCTTTTACAAAGCGAAAGATGCCCTTTTGGAACGCAAAAGGGCATCTTCGGAATTCGTGTTAATATTCTTCTGTATTTTACTTGGCGTATGCAATGGAACGTGTCTCACGTATAACGGTGATTTTAACCTGTCCCGGATACGTCATTTCGTTCTGTATCTTGTTTGCAATCTCTGTCGAGAGCTGCTCGCTTTCGGCATCGCTCATCTTGTCGGCACCAACGATTACGCGGAGCTCGCGGCCTGCCTGGATAGCGTAAGTCTTCGTTACACCTGGGTATGACATTGCTATAGCCTCCAAATCGTTGAGACGCTTGATGTAAGCCTCTACTATCTCGCGGCGTGCACCAGGACGTGCACCGGATATAGCATCGCACACCTGAACGATAGGAGCTATCAGTGAGGTCATCTCAACTTCGTCGTGGTGGGCTGCAATAGCGTTGACGATGTCCGGTTTCTCCTTGTACTTCTCCGCAATCTTGGCTCCGTAGAGTGCATGCGGCAGTTCGGTCTCCTCGTCAGGCACCTTTCCGATATCGTGAAGCAGACCTGCGCGCTTTGCCTTCTTAGGATTCAGACCGAGCTCAGCTGCCATGACGGCACAGAGGTTGGCAGTTTCGCGTGCGTGCTGGAGAAGGTTCTGACCGTAAGACGAGCGGTACTTCATCTTTCCGATGATACGGATGAGCTCCGGATGCATACCGTGTATGCCGAGGTCGATGACAGTACGCTTACCTGTTTCAACGATTTCGTTGTCGAGTTGCTTCTTTACCTTAGCCACAACTTCCTCGATACGTGCCGGATGAATGCGTCCGTCGGCGACGAGCTGGTGAAGGGCGAGGCGGCAAACCTCACGGCGTATCGGGTCGAAAGCTGAGATGACGATTGCCTCAGGTGTATCGTCGACAACAATTTCAACGCCCGTCGCAGCCTCAAGGGCACGGATGTTACGGCCCTCACGACCAATGATACGGCCCTTGATTTCGTCGTTATCAATGTGGAAGACGCTGACACTGTTCTCTATTGCGGTCTCTGTTGCGACGCGCTGGATTGTCTGGATGACAATCTTCTTAGCCTGCTGGTTGGCATTGAGCTTGGCTTCGTCCATAATCTCGTTGACGTATGAGGCGGCATCGAGCTTTGCCTGGTCCTTCAAGCTCTCAACTAAGCGGCTCTTGGCTTCCTCTGCACTGAGGCCGGAAAGTTCCTCAAGCTTAAACCGCTCCTGCTCCTGCATCTTGAGAAGGTCATTCTGTTTTTGCAGGAGAACAGCCTTATCGTTGTCGACATGCTGCTGCATCTTGTCCAAATCCTGCTTCCGACGGTTCATGTCCTCGGCTTTCTGATTCAGACTTAACTCCTTTTGCTTCAAGCGGTTCTCGCTCTGTTGTATCTTCTGATTGCGCTGTTGGACTTCCTTTTCCAACTCGCTCTTCTTGTTCAGGAACTGCTCTTTCACTTCAAGGAGCTTCTTCTGCTTTATGACGTTGGCGTCTTTCTCCGCCTTGTCCATCAATTCCTTATATTTACCCGTTATGACATAACGGAATATCGCATAGCCTGCTGCGCCACCGATGATTAGGGCAACAACGGCAACTACTATAATAGTTATCATTATTTAAGATTTATATGGTTGAATATTCTTGTCATACTTACTACTTCTGAGGCTTCAACGCATCTTCAATTTCTGTAGTGAGCTTGCCAAGAATATCAGTGAAGGGCTTGGTGTCATTGCTTGAGCTCTCCTTCTCGAAGCGGAAGGCGATGTCAAGCATTGCCATATATAATATGTCTTTGTCGTCTTTCTTTCCGCGGAATATAGAAGCATAGGTGTTAACCTTGTCCGATATCATCTTCGCGGCAGAGCGATAGTATTCCTCATCGCTCGCCTTAGCGTTGACAGAGAGCTCCCTGTCATACAAGTGTAGTCTTATACGTCGTGTTTCTTCTGCCATCTTTATTATTTCTCACTAAGAAGTGTAATGCATTTATTGATGTCGCGGATGAGTTTGTTGATGCGCTTCTGGGCTGACTCCATGTCGCCGTCGCCAATCTCAATCATCTTTGCCATCTTCAGCGAATTGTAATCATTCTGAGCCTGAGTGACCTGCTTCTGCAACTTCTTTATCTCCTCGTCGCGTTCGTCGACAAGTTGATAGAGCTCGTCGTTCTCCTTTTTCAGTTCCTGATACTGGAGAATCATCTGACGAACTCTTGTCGCAAATGTGTTTATAGTCTTCTCGTTAGCCGACATTGATTTACAATTTTGGACACAAAATTACATTAAAGTTTTTATTTAAGCAAGTTTTTGCGTCTCTTTTTTACAAAATTAGTTTAAGCCTTGGCATCTTCTTCGGTCTGGCGAGGCTCCTTTTTGGCGAGCATCACGACCTGATAGATGAAGTCGGTGACCCACTGCTGGGAGAAGCCCAGGCGTGTGTTGTACTGGCGGACAGCCATAACGGTCTTGACAACGTCGGGCTCCTTAAAGTCGTTCTTATTGAAGATGTCGTCGACTGTCTTCTCGGTCATGGCGTACAGAGCCTTTTTGAAGAAACCAGGCATACGGAGCTTGAACTTCATCAAGTTTCCGATGAGCATCATCAAGTCTTGGGTGAAGCCCTGGAACTGATACAAATACGACTGTGTATTATTTAGATGCTTGCAGTTTTTCTTAATACTTTGGTCTATTTCGTCGAAGAAGTCATCGGGAGTATTATAAATTTCTTTCATCATCTTCTTACAACGGTTCTTCTCGCCGACGCCCAATTTGTTATTGACAGTTGGCACATGAAGCGTTGACTTGAAAACTCTGAGGTCGGGAAGCATGGCTAAGTTGGTTATACCCAAGCGACTTGCAAGTACTGCTTGGAAGTAAACTTTAACGAGAGTCATATAATCTTGCATGCCACCGACCTTTTCGTCAGATGATGATTTCCTCTTAAAGATTTTTGTAAAGAAGCTCATTTCTTTTGTCGTTATTTTTCTTATTAATAATAAATTCTTACATTTTATTTTCTGCAAAAATACAAAATAATTGGCATATTATTAAATTTAACAAACAATTTTTCGTTTTTCTTTTCATACACAAGATAAATTATGTACCTTTGCACATTATTATAAATTTCACCGAAAGGAAATGCAAAACGCACGCAATGGCAACTACATCATACAGTGGATAGTCGTTCTCGCCGACTTTCTGCTAATGAACATATTAATGTTGGTGTTTCTGCATCTTAACCTGGCTTTCGTTCCGGACGGCCTGACAGAGAATCCGAGGATGTACTTCCTCATTTCCAACGTGGCAATGATTATCGCGGAGTTCTTCTTCCATACGATAATCCACGCCAGAATACTCTACTTCTGGCAGGTGCTAAGGCGTGTTTTCGGGCTTGCAATTGTACAGACGGCGGTGGCGTATGCCATGCAGTCGTTCATAGAAGAGCATGACGGGCTGTTCGTCTACTCTGTTTACTACTTCGTATCGCTATATGTCATTCTCCTTTTGTCACGCACCTTGGAGAGGCGTGCACTGGAATCTTACCGCGAGAAAGGCGGTAACACCCGCGCAGTGATATTCGTTGGCAGTGACCCTGCTAATCTGGCGATGTACAAGGAACTGACGCAGGACCCCGCAACGGGTTACAATATACTTGGATACTACAGCAATGACATCATTGAGGACGGTCCTAAAGAGCTGAGGAAGCTAGGTACGCTGAATGACTTGGCCAAGCTTATTTCCCCTGACAATAAGGGCGGGAGGATTTGCGACGAGATGTTCGTATCGCTCTCTCACAGCGATTACGAGCGCATTGTCAAGCTAATAAAGTTCTGCGATGCCAACGTCATCCACTTCTATTACGTTCCACGGCAGTTCGGAAACTATCGCTTGCAACTGAAATCTGAGCTGATAGGCAACATTGAGGTGATGACGAATCTCAAGGAGCCGCTGCTTGACCCTACGAACAAATTCATAAAGCGGGCGTTCGATATAGTATTGAGCTTCTTTGTGTGCCTGATAATTGCGATATTCTATCCAATTATTGCACTCATAATTAAGATACAAAGTCCGGGACCGGTACTCTTCAAGCAGAAGCGGACGGGACTTAACGGCAAGCCTTTCGTGTGCTACAAGTTCCGTTCGATGCACATCAACAGCGAGTCGGACATGGAACAGGCAACGCTCGACGACCCGAGAAAGTTCCCGTTCGGAAGTTTCATGCGCAAGTGCAATATCGACGAGTTCCCGCAATTCTTCAATGTGCTTAAGGGCGACATGAGTATTGTCGGACCGCGGCCCCACATGCTGCACCACACGGACATATATTCGAAACTCATCGACAAGTATATGGTGCGCCACTTCTCCAAACCCGGCATAACGGGTTGGGCTCAGGTGACGGGCTATCGTGGTGAGACAAAGGAACTGTGGCAGATGGAAGAACGTGTAAGGCGCGACATTTGGTATATTGAGAACTGGAGCTTCTGGCTCGACATAAAGATAATTTTCATGACTGCTGTCAGTCTTTTCAAGCCTGACGAAAAAGCATATTAACAAAAAGAAAAACTCTTATATATATGAAAGGTATCGTTTTAGCAGGAGGCTCAGGTACCCGCCTCTACCCTATTACAAAGGGAATCAGCAAGCAGTTGATTCCTATCTTCGACAAGCCCATGATCTATTACCCGCTGTCGGCTCTTATGCTTGCCAACATCCGTGACGTCCTCATCATCTCAACACCGTACGACCTCCCCGGTTTCAAGAGACTTCTGGGCGACGGACATAACATCGGAATGAATATTTCGTATGCTGAGCAGCCTTCACCGGACGGACTTGCGCAGGCATTCATTATCGGAGAGAAGTTCATCGGTGACGATTGCGTTTGCCTTGTATTAGGAGACAACATCTTCTATGGAGCCGGTTTCACCGGAATGCTTAATGAAAGCGTCCGTGCAGCAGAAGAAGACGGAAAGGCAACGGTGTTCGGCTATTGCGTAAACGACCCGGAACGCTACGGTGTTGCTGAGTTTGACAAGAACGGAAACTGTCTCAGCATTGAGGAAAAGCCAGAGCACCCGAAGAGCAACTATGCTGTTGTAGGACTGTATTTCTATCCTAACAGTGTCGTGAACATTTCCAAGAATATTAAGCCAAGTGCTCGCGGGGAGTTGGAGATAACTTCCGTGAACCAGGAATACTTGAAGCAGAAGAATCTCAAGGTGCAGACGTTGCAGCGTGGTTTTGCATGGCTCGACACCGGGACGCACGACAGTCTGTCGGAAGCAAGCACCTTCATTGAGGTCATTGAAAAGCGCCAGGGTCTCAAGGTGGCATGCCTGGAAGAGATAGCCTACAAGCATGGCTGGATAAACAAGGAACAGCTCATAGCAGAGGCAAAGCCAATGGCAAAGAACGACTACGGCAAGTACTTGCTCAGACTTGCAGAAGGAAAGGAATAAACGCTCAGGAATTTCATTCTACACAATATTATATATAAAGGAATATACATCATTCTAACAATATGGAAGAAATAAAGAACGTAGAAGTTGGTAATAACCAAGAGAATGAGGAATCATCATTTAACTTCCAAACCATATACAAGACGCTCGTACTGAACTGGTATTGGTTTGTTCTTTCACTCATTATCTGTCTTGGCGGAGCATATATCTACCTCAGATATACCACTCCGACATATCAGGCTTTTGCAAAACTGCTTATCAAGGACGATAGCGGCAACGCTGGAAGCAGGGGCGGAGGACTCGCCAATTCGAATGCTACGTCACTCGGATTGATTTCCAACTCCAACGGTATCGACAACGAGATGGAGATTCTGAAGTCGCATACGCTTGCGGCGCAGACTGTCCGTGACTTGAAAATCTATGTCGATTATTTGAAGAAGGGGCGCATCAAGGATATGCCTTTGTACAAAAGGTTGCCTATCGAAGTTGATGTTGACGAGGCTCATCTTGAAAAGCTCAACGCTCCGATTAATCTTACCATAACACGGCAGGGCAGCTCATACGTTGTAACAGGAACTTACTGCGTTCCTGTCGACGACCAAAACTTCGAGGGTCCGTTCTCCCTCAACAGGAAGTTTACAAGTCTTCCGGCTGAGATTCCGACACGTGCCGGTCTCATTTCGTTGAACCAAGGCACCGGCAACTCTCTTAAAGACGGCGACGTTCTGCTTGTAACAATACAGTCGCCGAACGATGCTGCTTACAAGTTCGTAAACGAATTGACTGTCAGCCAGACTTCGAAGAACACGACTATTGCACAGTTGCAGCTCACCGATGCTATTCCGGAGAGAGCAACTGACTATCTGAAGCAACTCGCAGTCGACTACAACCGCCAGGCTAACGACGACAAGAACGAGATTGCTCTTCGCACGGAGAAGTTCATTAACTCACGTCTTGAGAAAATTAACAACGAGCTCGGACAGACCGAAGGTCAGCTTCAGAACTACAAGCAGCAAAATGGCATGGTCGAGTTGAAGATGAATGCTTCCAACGATGTTGCCAATCAGAACTCTTCGGAGCAGCAGCTCTTCAACATGGATACGCAGGTTGAATTGCTTAAGAGTATCCGTGACTTCATGAACCAGCGCACCAACCGCTATCAGGTCATCCCTTCGAACGTCGGTCTGACTGACCAGAGCTCTACAACTCTTATCAACAAATACAACGAACTGGTACTTGAGCGCAACCGTCTGTTGAGAAGTGCATCGCCAAACTCACCGGTTGTAGAGCCTATAACAGACCAGATTAACGACCTCAACGAGAACATCCGTAAGGCCATCGACCAGTCGTTGCACACTCTGCAGATACAAAGGGATGCCATTGAGCAGATGAACCAGGTCTACAATACACGCATTGCAGAGACTCCTCAGCAAGAGCGTATGCTCACACAGATAGGCCGTCAGCAGGAGGTTAAGTCTGGACTGTACCTCATGCTTCTGCAAAAACGTGAGGAGAACAGTATTTCCCTCGCAGCAACTGCCGACAAGGGAAAGCTCATCGACGAGCCGCTGCCAGGTGGTCAGGTAAGTCCTAAGCGTAGCATGATATATCTCATCGCGCTGTTGCTCGGTCTTGCCATTCCGGCAATTGTCCTCTTCGTTCTCAACTTCTTCCGTTACAAGATTGAAGGACACGAAGATGTGGAAAAACTTACAAAGCTCCCGATTATCGCGGATGTCGCTGTGGCTTCAAATACTGCAAAGACGAAGGCGGATATCGTTGTGCATGAGAACGAGAACAATCAGATGGAGGAAATCTTCCGCTCTATGCGTACGAACTTGCAGTTCATGCTTAAGAACGGACAGAAGGTCATTATGTTCACGTCTTCGACCTTCAGTGAAGGTAAGACGTTCAACTGTGCCAACCTCGCCGTGTCATTCGCATTGCTCGGAAAGAGGACTATCCTCGTCGGACTCGATATTCGTAAACCGCGACTTGCCGAGCTGTTCCAAATCAACGACCACACACACGGTATTACTCCGTTGCTCGTTAAGGACGCTCCGACGAAGGAAGATGTCATGGGACAAATCGTTCCATCAGGCATCAACGACAATCTCGACTTGCTTATGGCAGGTCCTATACCTCCAAACCCGTCTGAGCTGCTTGCACGCAATAGCCTTGACAAGATATTCGAGCATCTTAAGGGTGAGTACGACTACATTCTGGTCGACACAGCACCTGTCGGTATGGTTACCGATACTCTCCAGATTGGTCGTGTCAGCGATGTAACTGTATGCATGTGCCGCGCCGACTATACTCCGAAGTCAGCTTTCACACAGATAAATGCACTTGCAGAGCAGAAGAAGTTGCCTAACCTCTGCATCGTTATCAACGGCATTGACCTCAGCAAGAAGAAGTACGGCTACTACTACGGATACGGTAATTATGGCAAGTACGGACGCTATGGCCGCTACGGAAACTATGGCAACTATGGCAGTTACGGAAACTACAGCAAGAGCCACTACGGTCAGAAGAACGATAATTCAGTAAAACGGTAATCGCTAAGACATGACTATTGCAGTAGATTTCGACGGTACGATAGTCGAACACAAGTACCCTGAAATCGGTGACGAAATCCTTTTCGCCACCGATACATTGCGGAAGCTTATCAACGACGGACATAAGCTAATACTGTGGAGCGTACGCGAGGGTCGTCTTTTGCAAGAAGCAATTGACTGGTGCCACCAAAGGGGAGTCGACTTTTATGCCATCAACAAAGACTACCCTGAAGAGAACGGTCCCAAGAGTAACACTAGTTTCTCTCGGAAGATAAAGGCTGACATCTTCATCGACGACCGCAACCTTGGCGGACTTCCCGATTGGGGAACCATCTATCAGATGATTACGAACCATGAGACGTGGAACGACAGGCTTATGGCTGCCTCGCAATCGTTCGACGACCATCAGCCGCCGAAGAAAAAGCATTGGTGGTCGAGGTAGTTCTATGCAAGTTAACATATAAAGAATGTACTGAGAGTATATAATTATTGAATACTGAGAATTGATTATGGCAGAAACAAAATATATTTTCGTTACCGGTGGTGTGGTTTCCTCTTTGGGCAAGGGCATCATTTCTTCGTCCATCGGCAAGTTGTTACAGGCAAGAGGTTACAACATAACCATCCAAAAGTTTGACCCTTACATAAATATCGACCCGGGAACGCTGAACCCTTACGAGCACGGCGAATGCTATGTCACTGTCGACGGCATGGAAACCGACCTTGACTTGGGACACTATGAGCGTTTCACTGGTATCCAGACCACTAAGGCAAACTCAATGACGACAGGCCGTATCTATAAGGCTGTCATCGACAAAGAGCGCCGCGGCGACTACCTAGGCAAAACGATTCAGGTCGTTCCGCACATCACCGACGAGATAAAACGCAACATAAAGCTTCTCGGACAGAAGTATCACTACGACTTCGTGATTACCGAAATCGGTGGAACAATTGGTGATATCGAGAGTGCTCCGTTCCTTGAGGCAATCCGACAGATGAAGTGGGAACTAGGCAAACGTGCCGTCAACATTCACCTAACATACATTCCTTACCTCAAGGCAGCAGGCGAATTGAAGACGAAACCTACTCAGCACAGCGTCAAAGAGCTCCAGAGCGTCGGTATCCAGCCTGATATTCTGGTTCTGCGAACCGAGAAACATCTTCCAGACGGTATCCGCAAGAAGGTTGCAGCTTTCTGTAACGTCGACTTCGACTGCGTCGTTCAGAGTGAAGACTTATCCAGTATCTACGAAGTTCCTGTAAATATGCAGAACCAAGGATTGGATGCAGCCATCTTACGCAAGTGCGGAGAGCCTGTCGGACCTACTCCGGAGCTCGGTCCTTGGAAAAAGTTCCTCGACAAGCAAAAGAACGCTACGGAGATCGTCAACATCGGACTCGTTGGCAAATACGACTTGCAGGATGCATACAAGAGTATCCGCGAGAGTCTGTCACAAGCAGGAACATACAACGACCACAAAACTAAGATAACCTTCATTAACTCTGAAGGCATAACCGAAGACAACGTAGCAGAGAAGCTTGCAGGCCAAGACGGCATCGTAATCTGCCCGGGCTTCGGACAGAGAGGCATCGAAGGCAAGATTGTAGCTGCTCATTACACCCGCACCCACGACATTCCGACATTCGGAATATGCCTTGGCATGCAGATGATGGTCATCGAATTCGCACGAAACGTCCTCGGATACAAAGACGCTAACAGTCGCGAGATGGACGAAAAGACTCCTCACAATGTCATAGACATCATGGAGGAGCAGAAGAATATTACCAATATGGGTGGCACAATGCGCCTCGGCGCATACGAATGCGACCTCAAACAGGGCTCACGAGTATTCAATATTTATAAGAAAGAGCATATTCAGGAACGCCACCGCCACCGTTACGAGTTCAATAACGACTATGAGAAGGAATTCGAACGCAACGGAATGAAATGCGTCGGACGCAATCCTGAGAGCAACCTCGTTGAGATTGTCGAGATACCGAGCCTTAAATGGTACATAGGAACACAGTTCCATCCAGAGTACCAGAGCACGGTTCTCAAGCCACACCCATTATTCCTCGACTTTGTCAAAACAGCTATTGAAAATCAGGATAAACAAAAGTAATTAATGGATAAGAATACAATTATCGGTTTCGTACTGATGGCTGTCGTCCTATTCGGCTTCGCTTATTGGCAGACACCTTCCGCTGAAGAGCAGCAAGCTGCTATTGAGCAGGCACAACAGGACTCCATTGCCGCAGCAAAGAAACAGCAACAACTCAGGATAGCACAAGAGAAGCAGAAGCAAGCGCAGGAGGCTGCCGCTACGAACGACTCCGCTTTGTTCCACACTGCTGTAGCAGGAAAAGCTGAAGACATCGTCCTTAAGAACAGCAAACTCGAGCTTACTGTCAACACCAAGGGCGGTACTGTAACCAAGGCATACATCAAAAACCAGAAAGGCAGTACCCGTTATGTTGGTCATGACATATCCGACAAGACCGGAAAGCACGACGATCCGAACGGAGTTACACTCTTCGACGGCAAAAACCAACAGCTTAGCTTCACGCTTGTTGCTAAAGAAAGCAATATAAGCACTAAGGACTTATACTTCACTCCTTCTGCCCAGACCGACTCAACGCTGACCCTTACAGCCGTAGCTGCACAAGGTAAGACTCTGACTCTTACCTATAAGCTTGGCAAGGACTACATGTTGCACATGAGTTTGAAGGTCAACGGCATGAGCGGACTTTTCGATCCGAACACCAATAAACTTGATGTCAACTGGCACGAGAAGGTTAAGGAGCAAGAGCGCGGCTTCTCTTTTGAGAATCGTTACGCACGTCTCGACTACAAGATTAAAGATGGAAGCACTGATTATTTGAGTGAAGCATCGGATAAAGAAAAGACTACCGACGACGCTCTCGACTGGATTGCGTTCAAGAACCAGTTCTTCTCGGCTGTCATGATTTCAAAGGACGGCTTCGATAAGGGCGCAGACCTCCACAGTGTAGCTTACGACAAGAAAGAGCAGGAGAATGATAAGGTTCGCTATTTGAAGGACTTAACCGCATCTTCCAAAGTCTTCTTCGACCCTACAGGTCAAAAAGCCAGCGAGTTCGAGTTCTACATTGGTCCTAACGACTTCTACATTTTAAAGGACGTCGAGAAGCAAAGCACCTTCAATCGGGAGCTCGATTTGGAACGCATCGTGTACCTCGGCTGGCCTCTTTTCCGCTACATCAACCGCTGGTTCACCCTTCCGGTCTTCACGGCACTCACCAACTGGGGTCTCCCAATGGGCGTTGTGCTCATTCTGATTACACTGCTGCTGAAACTAATCACCTACCCTATGGTGAAGAAGAGCTACATGTCATCAGCCAAGATGCGCGTTCTGAAGCCGAAACTCGACGAGGCTACAAAGCAATACGACAAGCCAGAGGACCAGATGCAGAAGCAGCAGGCAATGATGCAGCTATATTCCGAATACGGCGTAAGCCCGTTGTCCGGTTGTCTTCCTATGCTGATACAGATGCCTATCTGGATTGCCATGTTCAACTTTGTGCCTAACGCTATCCAGCTACGTGGTCAGAGTTTCCTCTGGATGCAGGATTTGAGCACCTACGACCCAATCGTTGAATGGGGCAGCAACTTGTGGCTGATAGGCGACCACTTAAGTTTGACATGTATTCTGTTCGTCGGAGCGCAGCTGCTTTACAGCTGGTTCACGATGCAATTGCAGAAAGACCAGATGGTAGGACAGCAAGCTGACCAGATGAAGATGATGCAATGGATGATGTATCTCATGCCGTTGATGTTCTTCTTCATATTCAACGACTACTCGTCAGGTCTTAACTTCTACTACTTCATAAGCCTTCTGTTCTCAGCAATAATAATGTTTACGCTCCGCAAGACAACCAATGACGAGAAGCTTCTCGCTATTCTTGAGGCACGCCGAGCAGAAAACAAGAAGAATCCAAAGAAGATGACGGGCATGGCAGCACGTCTTCAGCGCATGCAGGAGGAACAACAGGAACTCCAGCGCAAGCGCGAAGAACTCGAACGAAAGCGTCGCAAGCTTTAGCTCTAACGTCAAGCACACCGCCACAAGTGTGACGGCAAACAATCAAGAACATGAAAAAGACAATGATAATAGCCACCGCCGCCATGATAATGGGCGGCGGTGTTATGCAAGCACAGAACGTGAAGATAGGCAAGAACAATATAAAGCTGACACAGGACACCATGACTCCGGAAGCCCTTTGGGCTATGGGCCGCATCGGTTCAGCAACACCGAGTCCTGACGGCAGCAAGATTGTATATCAGGTCGGCTACTACAGCGTATCCGAAAACAAAGGACACCAGATGCTTTTCGTCATGGATGCCAACGGAAAGGATAAGCGCCAGCTCACAACGACCGATGATAGCGAAACCGATGCTTCATGGCTTGACAACAATACCATAGCATTCCTCTCCGGCGGACAGCTCTGGAAGATGAATGCCGACGGCTCTAACCGTCAGAAACTCACATCTGACAAGATTGACATCGAAGGCTATAAGTTCAGCCCCGACGGCAAGAAGGTCGTCATTATTAAGAGTCTGCCTTACCACGGAAGCATCAAGGAGAACCCGTCAGACCTCCCGAAGGCCACCGGACGTCTCATTACAGACATGAACTACCGCCATTGGGACCACTATGTCGAGAGTATTCCACATCCATTCGTTGCCAATGTCAACGGCAACAGCATCGATGAAGGTACCGATATCTTGGAAGGCGAGCCTTACGAAAGCCCTATGGCACCATTCGGAGGTATCGAGCAAATCGACTGGAGCCGCGATTCAAAGTCTGTTGCATACACTTGCCGCAAGAAGGAAGGTGTCAAGTACGCCATCTCTACCGATGCTGACATATACCTATATAATATAGAGACACGCCAGACCAAGAACCTTTGCAAGGATGACGCACCAAAGTCTCTCTACGAAGAGTGGCAGGCTGCCGACTCGACAATCGACGCAACAAAGAGCATGCGCAACCAAACCATCGACTCGGAGAAGTTCAAGAGCCTCAACGTAGGCTACGATGTGAACCCGAAATTCTCTCCCGACGGCCGCTATGTAGCATGGCTGAGCATGGAACACAACGGATATGAAAGTGACTTGAACCGTCTTTGCGTCTATGACTTGAAAGCTCATACAAAGACATACGTCACCAATGCCAAGAACTTCGACACCAACGTCGACGACTATTGCTGGACTCCTGACAGCAAAGGCTTCTATATCATGGGCGTATGGCATGCCACTGAGCGCATCTGGAGTGTCGGACTGAAAGGCGGAAAGATAAGTCAGGTAACAGACGACAGCTTCAACGACTTCGGTAGCGTACAGATGTTGAACGCCAAGCAACTGCTGACAACACGTCATTCCATGCTTCATCCTGACGACATCTTCATCGTTACACCATCCAAGAAAGAAAAGGCAGCAACCGTTGAGCAAATAACTGACGAGAACAAGCATATCTTCGACCAACTCGCAAGTGCTCAGGTCGAGAAGCATTGGGTAAAGACAACAGACGGACAACAAGAACTTGTCTGGGTTATCCTTCCCCCTCACTTCGATAAATCAAAGAAGTACCCTACCCTTCTCTACTGTGAAGGCGGCCCGCAGAGTCCAGTATCACAGTTCTGGAGCTATCGTTGGAACTTCTCCATTATGGCAGCGCACGGCTATGTCATAGTAGCACCGAACCGCCACGGTCTCCCCGGCTTCGGCTCCGCTTGGAACGAAGAAGTCAGCCGCGACTGGACGGGACAGTGCATGGACGACTACCTCTCAGCCATTGACTGGGCAGCCGACAGCCTCTCTTATGTCGACAGAAATCGCCTCGGCGCTGTTGGCGCATCTTTCGGTGGTTTTTCCGTCTACTATCTCGCAGGTCATCACAACAAGAGGTTCAAGTGTTTCATCGCTCACGACGGTGCTTTCAACCTCGAATCGATGTACACAGACACTGAGGAAGCATGGTTCTCCAACTGGGAGTACGACGATGCTTATTGGAACAATGACAAGACGGATGCTGCAAAGCGCACTTACGAGAACAGTCCGCACAAGGCTGTCGACAAGTGGGATACTCCTATCCTTTGCATCCACGGCGAAAAGGACTACCGCATCAATGCCAACCAGGGCATGGGAGCTTTCAACGCCGCACGCATGAGAGGCATCCCGGCAGAGCTTCTGCTCTTCCCCGACGAGAACCACTGGGTGCTGAAGCCACAGAACGGTATCCTTTGGCAGCGCACATTCTTCAACTGGCTCGACCGCTGGCTTAAGAAATAAGCGCCTACCCCGGCCCTCCCAAAGGGAGGGAGTCTAAAGTATGACTTGCAACAACAAGATAAAGGATAACATTACTTGAAGTTTAAATATTAATCATTAACTGTATTCCCCAACAGAGCAATTGAAGTCTCCCGACATTGTGAGGGTCAAGGGGAATGTCTTTTATTATGGTAGAAAAAGTTAAAACGATACTCAGCGACAGTAAAGGGGCTCGCTGGACCGCCCTTATCATCGTAGCGTTCACGATGATGATGGGCTATTTCATCACTGACGTGATGTCCCCTCTTGAAGTCTTACTTACCAAAAGCGTAGCTCAGGGAGGTCTTGGCTGGACGTCAGACGACTACGGCTTCTTCTCGGGCAGCTACGGCTACATCAACGTATTCCTGCTCATGCTCTTCTTCGGAGGCATAATCCTCGACAAGATGGGCATCCGCTTCACCGGAACACTTGCTTGCGGCTTGATGGTAATCGGTGTTTGCATCAAGTTCTTTGGCGTCACCCACGACTTCGAAGGTGCTCGTTTCACACTCGACTTCGTCAATTTCTCACTCCCGATGTCAGCAGCTGTTGCCTCGTTGGGCTTCGCCATATTTGGTACCGGCTGTGAAATATGCGGAATAACAGTATCGAAAATCATCACAAAGTGGTTCACCGGTCACGAGCTTGCACTCGCAATGGGTATCCAGGTAGCACTTGCACGTATGGGAACGGCAGGCGCTTTGATGGGTTCTCTGCCTATTGCCAAGGCTTTCGGCGGTAAAGTCGGTGCCCCGGTGTTGCTTGGTGCAGTCCTGCTCATCATCGGTTTCCTTGCATTCCTTGTCTATACAGTCATGGACAAAAAGCTCGACAAGAGTGTTGAAGAAGCAAAGGTAGCCGACGAAACACCTGCCGGCAAGCCGGAAGAGACAGAAATCGCAGAGACCGAAGAAGCTGAAGAGGACGAGGACTTCCACCTCTCCGACCTCAAATACATCTTCACCAACCCAGGTTTCTGGTGCATCTGCCTGCTTTGCCTGCTCTTCTACAGCGGCGTATTCCCATTCCTGAAGTTCGCTACAAAGCTGATGATAACCAACTACAACGTTCCTGAGAACCTTGCCGGCATCATCCCGGGTCTTATCCCATTCGGAACAATACTTCTCACACCGCTTTTCGGCTCACTCTACGACCGTATCGGAAAGGGCGCAACATTGATGCTCATCGGCTCTGTAATGCTTGCAGCCGTCCACTTCGTATTCGCTATCCACATCCTGCCTTACTGGTGGTTCGCCGTAATCGTAATGATTACCCTCGGAATAGCATTCTCCCTTGTGCCGTCGGCTATGTGGCCGAGCGTACCTAAGATAATCCCAATGAAGACTCTGGGCTCCGCCTACTCTATCATATTCTACATTCAGAATATCGGTCTCAGCCTTGTCCCGGTTCTTATCGGTAAAGTCAACGGTGCTGACCCTACTTACACGACAAGTATGAGCATCTTCTGTGGCTTCGGAATTGCAGCCGTTGCCCTGTCATTACTTCTCCTTGTAGTCGACAAGAAGAAGCATTACGGACTACAGCAACCGAACATCAAGAAATAAAATCACACTATAAGGCGACTCGAAAGAGCCGCCTTTTTTCGTTTTTTTTCTTACCTTTGCAGCCGGTTTACAAACATTGAGGAAAAAGCTATATGCTTATTGAAACTATTTTCAAGCGTCTTTACAAGCCCCTTTGCCTATACGCCATGCACTATCTGAGCGGAAATATCGACGAGGAAGAAGATGTCGTACAGGATTGTTTCGTAAAGATGTAGGAAGTACGGCCCGACAACGAGCGCGCGTTTCTCTACACAGCTGTTCGCAACGCCTGCATCGACCGCCTGCGCCGCATCCACCCGGAGACGATAGATTTTGCGCCACACGACCTTGACGGAATGATAACCGACAACGAAGCACGCGACCGCTCCATCCTTGAGGCATAAGCAAGTCTCTCAAACGGCTTCGTGGAACATGGCAGGAAGGCCAAATGATTCGCTTAAGAACGTCGCCGAGAAAACCGGAGTCTTCAAAGTCTTCTCGAAGATGGCAGAGGTTAGGGCGAAGGCTTCTACGCTGAATGTGAAAATCAATCCTAACACTTCGGGCAAGCAACGCATCATTGATGTCGACGTAATGGCAGTAAACACAGGTACAACCTTCCGTTTCATACAAGATTATAAATAAGATAACGGAAATCAAGTGGAGTGCGGAATAGCAAGGTCAAAACACAGTCGGGAATAATATAGAAGGCATTGCTAATGCCTCCCTTTTAAGGAATAATGAACCATAAAACGAAAAAAGTTGCATAAAAGTTTTGCTGATAGAATATAAAATTGTACCTTTGCACTCGCTAAACAAAAGCAACGGGAAGTAGCGCAGTCCGGTAGCGCTCCTGGTTTGGGACCAGGTGGTCGCAGGTTCGAATCCTGTCTTCCCGACAGAAAGGCTTCACTATACGTGAAGCCTTTTTTTATTGGCCTCTCCAAAGCCCTCCGAAAGGATGGACATTTGCAAAAGTCTTAAAGCCGCCCCAAACCACTCCGAAGGAAGGAAATGTACAAAAGCATAACAGCCGCCCCAAGTAAGGGGGGCAAAACCAAATGTGATGAGAGGAAAGATGATGGGAATGTGGGGAAAGAGCTTATGGAGAGGGAGTTAGGAGAGATTGAGGGTGCTGAGGGCTGTCACAACCAAATGTAACAAAGGGTTTACATTGATGAGACATGGTTGAACGATTTTTGAACAGTGTTCAATGAGGAATGTTACATCGGGAGGGAAAGGGGATTGTTTCACGGAAGTTTGAGAGATGATGTAAGCTAAGTTAGGAGATCGTCAAATAGGACGATAGATCTGAGAGGAGGATAGATTGTAAAGGAAGAGGGCTCAGAGAGGATGGCACGGTGAGGAGGACTCTACGAAGAGGATGAGGGGGCAAAGTTGGATGAAGTAGGATAGGCTTGTCTGTGGGCATAGGTGGAAGGTGATTTTAGGCTAATTTGAAACTTTATATATGCTGAAACATTCCATTTGATAATTATTTGGTATATTTGCAGCGGGAAAAATAGGCACACACTCGTCCACAGGGTTTGTTGGGTGTGCCCAAAAAATGATTAGATATGGCAAAAGTGATACATGTACACCTCCTGAACAGGGGACGCTATGAGCGCAAGGACTACTACTTTGCGAGTATATCAGCTGTTTATACGGTTCTGACGGCTAAGGATGTTGGGGCCAGCAAGGGCTACCTGTTGCACGCAGGGCTTTCGGGGAATGGTTCTGTGGCCACGAAATGCGCTATTATAAAGCAGTCTACGCTTATACGGTGTAGTCGTAAGGCAAAGGATGAGAAAGAGGCTTAGAGAGGCTTTTAATGGGCTGAGAAGGGAGGAATAATGGCCATGAGAGGGCGTTGATATAAGGCAACACAGTATATGAGAAGGATAAAGGGTGCTCGTTTCGCAACGGGCACCCTTTTCCTTTCTAACAATCCTTAAACCTTTAAAAACTAATATGACCCAATGGCTAAATGCTTTTCGGAATGCCATGTTTGGTCCGACCTATTTGGAAGAATTGTGCAAAGTGTTATGACGTACTACACACATATTTATATGGTGCAAAGGTAGTGAAAAAATAGCGTGAAACAATGACATTGTAAACAGAAAATGAGGGTTGAAATGATGTTTTTTGAGGTGGTTTCCGGGTTGCCTTGAACGGGTGATTGAACAGTTGTTTGAACGGTGAAAAATGGAGTTGGTGTGACAGTTGGTGTGACAGTTGGTGTGACACTTTAGGTGTTAGGAAAAACCAAATGTGTGAGTTGGTGTGACAGTTGGTGTGACACTTTTAACATAAAAAAAAGCGTTTTCGTGCTTCTAAATTCCCTTTGAACGGTATTAAAACGGGAAAATGGCGGTTTTCGGTTAGGATTTTGCCACTAAATTGAGGAAAATGCAGGATTCGGGCAGCATTTTTCATCCGAAGTGCCGATAAACAGGGAAGTTAGACGAAAAGGCGTGAAAATTGGGATTACATTTGGACTGACGGAGATGGTGTTTGAACGGCGTTTGAACAGTTGAACGGTAGTGTTCAAAATACCGTTCAAACCGTTCAATGGTGTTAGAAGAAGCGCCTGAGGCATCCTACGACCTCGTAAATTTTCAGTATTCTCTTTACGGGGAAGTCCTGCGGGTCGAAGTCGTCGGTGTTGACGGGCACGAAACGTATCATTCCCGGAGTTTCTGACCTTCTGAGCATTTTGACGGTTCTGAAGGAGTCCATTACGACGGCGTAGATTTCACCGTACTGAATATCCTGGACAGAGCACTGCCTGAGAGCTATGATGTCTCCGTTAGATATGGTAGGTTCCATTGAATGCCCTGTGATATTGCACCAGAGCTGCGCCCTTGGGCAGATGCCATTTGTTATGGAGAGCTCCGGGTTGACTGTTTGGTCGTTGAATACCTCGTCGAATCCTCCAATGAAGTCGACATCATAATAAGGTGCGCCATCATTTATATTTTGCGTAGTGAGTTCTTTTTGGTTATCGCCTATCATAGAACCTTCTCCTGTCAAGAGCCAATAGGCAGAAACATCGTAACATCTCACGATTTTCTCTAAAACGTCCTCTTTTGGCATAATTCCTTTGATATACCCTCTAATATTAGCCTCAGAAACTCCTAACTTCTTGGCTACAACTGTGTTTTTGTTGCCACCAAACTCCTTAACAATATCTTGTATTCTATCGTGAATAGTACTCATTAACAAAAAATTTTATATTCAAATCGAAAATAATCACGATTTTATTTGGATAATTCGTGATAACTTACGATATTTGCACCGTGTTTACATTTTAACACCGCACAAATTTACTAAAAAGTTTTGAATGACGTATTATAAAAGTTTGAAAATATGCAGAGGAAGATTATCATGGATTACGGCAACGTGAACAAGCTGATGTCTGTATTTGGATGCAGTCGTCAGATGGTTAGTATGGCACTGAACTATAGGAAGAACAGTGCCTTGGCCCGGAAGATCCGTAGTGTGGCTAAGAGCCAGTATGGCGGTAAGGAGGTAAGGATCGTATATGCAGACGGTCAGGATTAATGTATTATTTGGAGGACGTGCTATGAAGGAAGACATTGAGAAGATTTTCGGGAGCGAGTTGCGCTACCTTAAGAAGCTGAGTGTTGGCCAGCTTGCGTCGCTTGTATGGTTTGGTATGAGCCTTTTTTTTACGGCACTGTTTGCCGATGTTAGTCTGCTGGGCACGTTGCTCAGCGCGCTGAGCATGTTTCTGAGCATTGGTGTGCTTGTGCATTTACCCGATTTTGACGACAAATAGCTGTGTTCAGAGGGAGAGACTATGGAGTACTACAAGAAAGAATTGTGCATTACCTACGAGGAGCTTACGAACCTGATGAAAGCCGACACTCTTCGTCAGAATATCAAGCGTGGCAACATCACGCGTGTTCGTCGTGGTGGTCTTGGTCATCCGGCATTGTACAGCTACGCGAGTCTTCCTCCTCGTTACCGCAACCAGTATGAGTCGTCTCATGGCAGCGCGTTGGAGGTGCTGAAGCGTGAGGAGCTGCGTTCGAGCGTCGCCGAGGACACGTCGGCCCGCCGCTGGTTCGAGGGTTATGAGTATGAGCTTAACGGTGTTCGGACCCACCTTAGTGAGAAGATGATAGACGAGTACACGATGAACGCGTCCGTACTGAATGTCCTATTGGACCGTCTTAACGACGTTACCGCGAACCGCCACGCGTTAGGTAGCAGCAGGAGCAGTGACATCTGGGACATCATCTACACGCAGAGCGAGGAGCTTAGGAGCGTTACGGGCCACACACTGCCGGGTAACGCGACCCGTCTTAGGGAGAAGGTGAACCGCTACAAGAAGGAAGGCTACGGTGTGCTGATTAACGGTCGTTTGGGCAACAGCAACACTCTGAAGATAACCCAGAAGGCAGCTAAGCGCCTGATAGCGCTGAAGCGGAGCAAGGTACCCGTACTGACGGACAGTCAGATATTCGAGACCTTCAACGCGGAGGCGGAGTCGCGAGGCCTGAAGCCACTGAAGAGCATCCGTAGCCTTAAGACATGGTTGGAGAGTCCTCAGATAGAGCCGCTGTGGCATGATGCCGTCTATGGCGAGCAGAGTTCTCACCAGAAGTTTGACCGCAAGATGAAGACAGCGCTGCCCACACGTAGGGACACGCTGTGGTATGGCGACGGCACGAAGCTGAACCTCTACTACAGGGACGAGAGCGGTAAGGTTAGGACGACGAGCGTTTATGAGGTTATCGACGCATACAGTGAGATGTTTTTAGGTTTTTGCATATCCGACAATGAGGACTACGAGGCGCAGTACATGGCGTACAGGATGGCCATCCAGGTGAGCAAGCATAAGCCTTACGAGATCGTTAGCGACAACCAGGGTGGTCACAAGAAGCTTGAGAGCCAGGGCTTTTTGCAGAAGCTGTGCCGCGTGTATAGGACCACTGCCCCTTACAACGGCAGCTCGAAGACCATTGAGAGCGTGTTTGGTCGATTCCAGCAACAGGTTCTTCACAAGGACTGGCGCTTCACGGGCCAGAACATTACCGCTAAGAAACAGATGAGCCGTCCTGACATAGAGTTCATCGAGGCAAACAAGGATAAGCTCTACACCTTAGACGAACTGAAGGCTGCCTACGTGAAGGCCCGGACGGAATGGAACGCTATGGCACATCCTACGACCGGCATGGCGAGGGAAGAAATGTACAGAACGTCGAGCAACGCGGGCACGCCTGAGGTTACGGCGAGAGACATGGAGGATATGTTCTGGGTATGGTCGGACAAGCCCTGCACGTTCACGGCGAGCGGCATAGAGATTACGATTAAGGGCAAGAAGCGAACGTACGAAGTGTTTTCGAGTCCCGGTGTTCCCGACCATGAATGGCGGCGGACGCATACTTACGAGAAGTTCTACGTGAAGTACGACCCTTATGACTACACTTCTATCCGCCTTTACAGGAAGGACAAGAGCGGTGAGCTTCGGTTTGAGCGCGTGGCCGAGCCGTATATGACCATTCACAGAGCTCTGCAAGACCAGACAGAGGGCGAGGCGAAGTTTATCAGAGCCGAGGAGCGTGCTACGGAGCAAGAGCGCATAGAGCGCCAGGTGGCAGCTAAGACCATTGAGCGTGAGGAAGGCGTCCTTCCTGAGCAGCACGGTCTGAGGAGTCCGAAGCTAAAGGGCGTGCGCGCCGAGGTTCAGCATCAGATAGACAGGCGTACAGGCATATACTCCGGAAGGCCTTACGAGTTCAGCCTTGGCAGAGCGACTAAGGTTGTGAGCAATATAGACTGGACGGAGATCGAGAGCCCTGTGGAGATCAACCGGAGGAAGACGGCTGAGAAGCTATAGGGAGCTGCTGCTGCGTCGCATTGTAATGCGACGAACGGGACGGCAGTTACCTTAATCTTTCATCATATAATAAAGAGAACTAAGAAAAACGATACGAACAATTAAAAACGACGACAAAAATGGAAGAAAGTGAAAAGAGAATCATTGTAGAGAACCTGAAGAGCTACATTCAGAAGTATCCAAGCCAGAACAAGGCTGCCGGGAGTCTCGAAGGCATCAGTGCCGGTACGCTGAGCAGCATGCTGAACGGCAACTGGAGCCGCATCAGCGACTCGATGTGGACAAAAGTTGCCGAGCAGGTGAAGCCAACGGGCAGCTCGAGTGCCACGGGCTGGACTATCGTTGAGACGGGCGCGTTCCAAGAGATTAGCTATGCCATGCAGGACGCCCAGGAGTATATGAACGTTACGTGGGTAGTCGGCGAGGCCGGTTGCGGCAAGACGACTACGGGCCGCCTGTATGCCGAGAGCCACAAGGAAGCGTTCTATATTCTGTGCTCAGAGGACATGCTGAAGGGCGAGTTTGTCAGGACGATTGCCCGCAGGCTTGGCATCCGTAGCGAGGGTTACACGGTTAGAGAGCTGTGGCAGGCGATAATAGACAGCATCATCCAGATGGAGCGTCCTCTGATTATCTTCGACGAGGCCGACAAGCTGCCTGAGAGTGTTTTTCAGTATTTCATTTCGATGTACAACAACCTTGAGGACCGCTGCGGTGCGGTGTTTCTGAGCACGGACTATATCAAGCGCCGCATCAGCAATGGCCTACGATACGGTCGGAAGGGTTATAAGGAGATATTCAGCCGTATCGGCCGTAAGTACTTTGACCTGGAGCCCACGAGTGCGCAGGACGTATATGCCATCTGCACGGCTAACGGCATCACGTCGAGAGAAGAGATAGATAAGATTATCAAGGAGGGTGACGGCTGCGACTTTGACCTTCGCAGGATCAAGAAGAGTGTTCACCGTCTGAAGCGAGTTAAGGAGTAGGAGGCGAGTTATGACCAAGGCATTGACGGCCGGCGAGGTACTCCGGCAAAAGAAGAAGACATTTCCCTTTGAGGGCTCATGGAAGGACGCCTTCGGCGAGCCTGAGCGCACTGGGATATGGTTTATCTGGGGCAACTCCGGCAACGGCAAGAGTTCTTTTGTGATGCAGCTTTGCAAGGAGCTTTGCAAGTTTGACAGGGTGGCCTATGACAGCCTTGAGGAAGGCACGAGCCTGACGATGCAGGCGAGCCTCCAGCGTCACGGTATGGCAGACTGTGGAAGGCGGTTCAGTCTTCTGAATGACGAGCCTATGGACGAGCTCAAGGCGCGGTTGGACAAGCGCAAGAGTTTCAACATCGTCGTTGTGGACAGCTTTCAGTACACTCAGATGACCTACAGCGACTACAAGCTGCTTAACGAGCGTTACCGTAACAAGCTGATCATCTTCATCAGCCAGGCCACTGGTAGCCAGCCCATGGGCAGCGCGGCTAAGAAGGCGATGTACTCAGCCACTCTGAAGATATGGGTAGAGGGTTTCAGAGCATTCTCAAAAGGGAGATTCTTCGGTCCGAAGTATAACGAGGGCTACACGATATGGGATGAGGGCGCGAAGCGGTACTGGGGGAAGTGAGAAAGATCGCCGCTGCAAAGCAGCGCCCTACTGAACGGGGCGGCTCGGGAGGAAGGGCGCCGCATTGTAATGCGGCGAACGGAACGGAAGACTGCTGATTATTAAAATAAAAAACGAAGAAGATATGGTAAAAGTTAAGACTATTATGGAAGTAGAGGCACCGACCATAAAGGTTGATGACGAGAAGAGAACCGTAGAGGGCTTGCGCTGCAACTATTGCTGGGGCAACGGATGGTTCTGGAATACGGACGAGTATGGCGAGGATTTCAAGGATCCGTGCCCGATGTGTGGTGGCAGCGGCAAGGTGAAGGCAGAGATAACGATAAAGTGGAAGCCATGGAAGAAATAACGAGGAACTACGCGAGGTTCTATGCCTTGCTGAAGCTGCTGCCCTATGATGGTGACAGGGAGGACTTGAAGAAGAGCCTTGTGAGCCAGGCTACAGGTGGCAGGACCGAGAGCCTTAAGGAGACGACGACATCTGAGTATTCATCTCTGTGCAGGATGATGGAGGAGCGGGTCCCGAAGGCTGGTGCCGACGCGCTGCATCGGCTTACGCTACGGAGGGAGATCCGCCGGAAACGCAGCATGGCCCTTCACCAGATGCAGCTGTGGGGAGTGGATACCGCGAACTGGGATGTGGTGAATAAGTTCTGCATGGACAAGCGAATAGCCGGTAAGTCGTTCCGGGCGCTGAGCGGTGATGAGTTAGACGCATTGACGCTGAAGGTGCGAGCTATGATCTGGAAGCGTGAGAAAGAATAGGCTTTTTATAGAGGCTATAGAAACAATAGGTGCTATAGAGGCAATAAACATTATAGATAACTTTTAAAAAAGACGAAAAGATGAACAAGAAAACAGAAGAGCTGCTCAAGCAGCTGAGTACAGACGAGAAGCAGGCGTTGCTGGAGCGCCTATCTAACGAGAGCCGTCAGGCGAAAGTGGACCGCCGCAACGCTTATGAGAAGTTGCGTTCGGAGTTTATGACGGACGTTAAGGCCCGCACGAAGAGCCTTGTGGACATTGTCGTAGACTTTAAGAACTGGCTTGACAAGGAGAGCAGTGCTTTCAAGGAAGTGATGCTTGATTACGGTCAGCTCCGAAGTACGGAGCAGCAGGGTTTCACTGTTGTTGAGGGCGACTTCAAGCTTAAGGTCAGCTACAACAAGGTGAAGACCTTTGACGAGCGTGCTGACATGGCCGCTCAGAAGCTTATCGACTACCTGAGCCGCTATATTGAAAACAGCGAGAAGGGCACAGAGGACCCTATATACCAGTTGGCGATGAGTCTGTTGGAACGCAACCGCCAGGGGCAGTTGGACTATAAGTCTATCAGCAAGCTTTACGAGCTTGAGGATAAGTTTGACGGCGAGTACCACGAGATTATGGAGCTGTTTCGCGAGAGCAATGTTGTGATGGCTACAGCCATCAACTACTACTTCTACGAGCGTGACGCGGAGAACGTATGGCATAAGGTTGAGCCGTCGTTCTGCCGGATGTGAGCTTTTTGCGCCGCATTGTAATGCGGCGAACATGACGAAGGTACTCAATCTCGAGGGATAACAAAGACGAAGCGGAGCGGTTGTGAAAGCTGCTCCGCTTTTTGTGTTTACATTTTATGAAAAGTATGATGTAAAAAGCTTAAATTTGCATCATTATGAGTGTGAGGAAAAAAGAGCTAAAAGCCGCGAGGGACATGAAGATGTTTGAGCACTACTACTATTGGACCGAGGTACGTCGTCTTCGGTTTGATGATGCCGTGAAGAAACTATCGGAGGAAGAGTTTTTCGTGAGCGAGGAGCGAGTGATGCAGATAGTGAGGAAGATGATAAGAGAGGGAGCGACGGTGGAAGGTAGACGGATAGAGAAGCCGATGTTCACGGGATTCCGGGTGAAGAGCGGGGGATAGGCGCCGCAATGTATTGCGGCGCACGGAACGATTGCGTTTAGAGACGCGGGGTCGGTGTGATGGATGGTCGGACGATGGTCTTGCGGTTGTTGGTCGAGATGATGTCGTCGACGTCGATGTCGTAGTAGAGCTCATAGACCTTTATGCCGTGAGACCAGGTGTAGAATTTGGACTTGGTTCTGACGAGCGCTCCGACGGAAAGGGGCCGGTAGGTCTGTAGTGATTCGTGGAGGGCGTGTACAAGGTCGGCGCGTTCCTTTATTTTATCTGTAGTGTTAGAGCCGAAGTGCGTGTCGGCATAACAGTCGATGCAGAGCCGTACGCAGATGTGTGCAGTGCCTTTCTGTGATTTAGCAGAAAGGGAGGACCAGTCGACGGAGTCGGTGTTGATGAGGACACATGGGAAGACGACGGGGTAGGTGTCGATGTTGTCGTTGTCGATGGCTTCGAGCTGTCCGTAGTCCTCGTCGACGTAAGGTATTTCGGTGAATGATTGTGAGATGTGATTAATGATTGGCAAGAGCAATGATTCCATTTTTTATAGCGTTTAAAGAGTTATTGATAATTGTGTTGAGTTTCTGAGTAAGTTCCTTAGAGTCTCCAATGAACTGTCGCTGTGGTATGTGAGCGTGTACGGAGAGCTTAGCCTTCTTTGTCAAGGCGAGTGCCTTCCACCTGGCAGCCTCTGGAGGTAGGACTTTGGGGAGCTTGCCCTGCGAGGCGGCGAGGGAGTAGACCATGTGCCAGGCGTATTTGCGAAGCTTCGGCGTGACAGTAGGGTGTGTAGAGATGTCGCCTCCGTCGTTGTGGATGGCCGCGTAGGGGACGGGGTCGGAGATGACGACCTGTCCGGGCTGTGCCTGGAACTCTATGGAGCGCATGAGGTGGTCTCGGCGTGAGGTGAGCGGCGTGTACTTAGCATCGGGAGATTTGGAGTCCTGCCTTTTCGTGCGCTGCCATGGTCGGAGCCCACCATCGCGGAAGCCAGCGTCGCGGAAGTTCTGCCGGAAGTGATTGACGGCGGTGATGCCCACCTTGCGGGGAAGTCGGTCGTTGACCTCTCGTAGGATGTCGTTTTTCGCCTTTTCGACGAGGAATTGAATGTTTTTTGCGTCCATGATGAAAAATATTGTTTTTTTTGTTTGTGGAATAAAAATGATTACCTATATTTGCATTTGGTATGGGTCTTGGCTGCGTTATGCGTCGAGATTCTAACCGCCGAGCAGGGTTTATCCCTGCTTTTTTTGTTTTAAGTATGGCTTGTTGTAGACATAGCAGCTATTCCCATGTTTTATGATTATGTATTTGTTCTCTGAAACAAGTTTTAATTTCCCTTTTACCGCCCTAGCAATATTCCTTCTTGAAACAAACTTAGGAACTTCTATTATAGCACCATCGGCTTGCTCAAATGCGTTAGCAATTCTCGTTTGGATTTTTCTGCGATATAACTCATTTTTCTTTTGCGCTTTGACTCCTGTTATTGGTTCGATATTCATCATACTCTTGCCATCAAACAGAATACCGCCTATCAGGTAGTCAGGATTTTTTCCTTCTTTCACTCCTGGTGGTAACAGCGTCTTACGCAAAGCGGCTTGCTTCTTGTTGTTTTGTTCCAGCCGTGGAAGCAAGTATATCTTTTTACCAAGCTTCTTAGCCAGGAATTTTGCTAATTTTTCATTTTCTTCAACCTCGTTTTCACCATGCCAAGGAGAGATAAAGACGTCCTTATTAAGTCCTGACACAGTATATTCTTCTACATGAGGAGGGGTTACGTCATCCATCCCTTTAAGCTTTTTCTGTGCATCACTTAAGGCGTTATCAATTTTGCTGCAATTAAAGCAGTGCTTCTTGTTATTAGCATTACTGAAGACAGTCTTTATCCTATTTTTGAAGCCTTTGTTGAACGGGCACGAGCTACAACCGCTTGGGAAGTACGGGTGGTTGTCGGAGAAGGTGTGGCCGTCCTTTCCAGGGTTGTTCTCGAGTCCGCGCTGTGGTGGGTCGACGCCGTCGAGGTCATCGGGACGGTTGACGGGATCGTCGGTCTGTTCGAGGGAGCACTTGCAGTTCCATCGGTCGCCAGGGTGGTGTTTGGACCAGAAGGGGTCGTCGACGGGGAGTGTGAGCTTCTTTTCCCAAAACTTCCGATGGGAGGACTCAGGATTGGGGGATGTTGTCGGCATCCACCGGAGGTTCGGCATGACATCCTTGTTACGCAGAAATGACTGCCAGTCGGCTGCGTCGTGTGCCCGGATGACTGCCGTATCGTACTCAGTACGGAGCCATGCCCCACAGTGATGTGTAGAGATGGAAGAGACATCATTGAGCCACTGGCGGAAGGGCTTTAAGTGGCCGTTGTCGTCGAGGAGCTTAGCTGCCATGTCGGAGCCCATCTGATGGACCTTGAAAGCCGCGAAGACCTCGTTGGAGTGGCGAAGCGCAGCCAGGAAGTCGTCGGAGAGGGAGCGGTTGTCGGCCTGGGAAAGCCCCTCGACGGTTGCGGAGTTGATGACGCGTAGGACCTCCCGCAAGATGGAGGGCTCTATCTGGTTTGAGGTGTCGAAGCCATCGTAGATTTTACGGAGGAAGGATGCGAGGACGTCGGCATCGATGGAGATGGCCGCTGACGCGGCGTTGGCGATATAGGGCGCCGCATTGTAATGCGGCGAACGGGACGTGCTACAGCAGGGGCAGGAGGCGCCGTAATAGAGGGAGTCGATCAGAAGTCGGTGTCGGCCCCTTTCGGGGCTACTCCGAAAAAACGGTTCAAGCGGGATTTGAAGGTTGTTTGAGCAGCGTTTGAGAGGTGGTTGTCCTTTCTGTCCTGGTTATCCTTTCTGTTCTGGTTATCCTTGCTGTCTTGGTTGTCGTCGTCCTTACTGTCGTCGTTGAGCTTTTGGGAGAGAGCCTGCTTGAGTGCGAGTGCATCGGCCTTCTGCTGGTCGTAGTCCTTTGGCTTCTCGATACCGAAGGTTTCGTATAGCCAGTCGTCGTCCATGGGCAGCCCCATGTTCTTCAGTCCCTGTACGATGGTAAGCTGCTGTGTTGGCTCGATTTTCTCTTTTGCGGCATAGACGAACTCTCCTCCTTCGACATTGAATCCGAGGTTTTGGAAGATAGGCGTCATGTAATAGTTGAGGACGTCGAGAATGAAGTCTCGGTCGTCGGCGTTCATATCGTCCTCCTCTTGCTTGTGCACTGTGCCGAGAGCCTGGGTGCCGGTGTCGTGGGCATCGGTGGTGAGGGTGTTGCCAAGGACGCGTATGGAGATTTTGGAGTCCCAGTAGTCGGCAAAGGTCTTGTAAAGGTCGGATGAACCGGTCTTGTTTCCCGCCTCCACGAGGTTGAGTGTGGATCCGTCGGGGTGTATGTAGACCGCGTTTGCTCCCTGCTGGCGTGCATCCTTTAATAGCTGTCGTCTGGCCTCCTCGTCTCCGGCGTCGTAGGTGTACTCGCGTATAGGCATGCCGAAGATGTTGCAGAACTGCGCCCAGTCTGACATGTCGCCGCGCTTGTAGAGCACGGCAGGCAGGAGTTCGGCAAAGATGCCAAGTCCACGCTCAGAGCCGACGAAGAGCATGTTGGGGAACTGGTCAATGGAAACACCGTCCTGGTCGCCCTGGAAGCGGAGCAGCTTTTTCCTTACCGGGTCGTAGTGCTTCCGGTCGATGAGGTCGTATCGGATGTTTCCATCGTCGTCGAGGTAGAACTGAAAGAGCGAGAACCCCCAGAACTCAGAGAGGATGATGTCCTTGCGCAGCTGCTTGAACCATGGTGAGCGCAGCTGCGCGGAGAGCTGCTCGTCGACCTTTCCGTTGCGATGGAACTCCATTGGCAACTGCGTAACGCCACGTAGGCGCTTGGCGAGAACTCCCATGAGATGGAGGTCGAGCTGCGCGGACTCGTACATGTCGTAGAGCCTTGTGCGCGACGGATAGTCGATCTGCTTGGCCGCCTCGAGCGACTGCATGTAGTCGCGCATGTCGAAGAGGAAGATCTGGGGCATTTGCAGTACTACGTCGGGCAGCTGCCGAAAGCCGTTGTCTCGGAATCCGCCTTGCGAGATATGCTTAACTGATTTCCTGTTTCTGTGAAGAGTATTCTTTTTGCTCATGATTTTTTGATTTTTATAGGGTTTTATAGTGTCTATAGATTTTGATAGAAGCTATAGAAATAATAGATAGCATAGAGGGAAGGGCGCCTACAATAAGGTTGGCCGAAGTTCAGAGGCGTTGATTTGCCATCGTGAATTGGACGCGAGGTCGTCGTCGGGGAGCCGTGGTGCCCCATCGATGGTGACGTCGCCGTTCATAACCCCCTTTAGCCATTCGATTGCGCGGTCGTATCGGTCCTGCCGGATCTTCGACATCTTGTAGGGGTTGTGCTGGCAGAAGATGTGGTAGATTGTGATGTCGAGTGCGAACATTAGAATGAGCGGATGTCGGTCGGAACCAGTTGCGCTGAAGATTTTGTCGCAATCATAGATTTTGTCGAGATAGGAGCGCATCTCGGCGATGGCCCGGTCCTCACATATCTCGACTATCTGCGGGTCGTAGGAAGGCGAGTCCTTTCTGAGTAGCTGGTCGAGAATCTCGGCATGTATGCTGGCGTCGTAGTCAGCGGTAGAAATAAAGTTGCTCATAATAATTCATTTTTATTTAATGTTAGGCGATGGCGCCGCATTGTAATGCGGCGAACAGAACGCCGATGATAATAATTGTTGCTACATTCGGTAGGGGTTGTTCTCGTTGAGTTCCTTGTAGGAGACGGTTACGGGCGGTTGTAGCTCGGTGGTCTTCTTGCGTAGGATGGAGAAGGCGCCCTCAATGCAGTCTGGCCCGTCGGCAGGGTACGGCATAGTCATCTCGAAGAGCTGGAACTGCGTTCGCAGTTCCTGCATGTGCGGGTTGTCAGCCTCCCGCTCATTGAATATCCATTGTCCATTTCGGTCGATGGGCTCCAGAGAGGCTTCGATACGTGTTGCTTTCTCAGCTTTCTTTCCAGCATCCTCACAGATATGCAGCTCGGCATGTCGCTTTCGGTTTTCCTCGTAGACGAGTGGCTTTAAGACTTGCTGGAAGAACGGGTTCTGTAAGGAGTTGTTCTCGATGTAGCAGTAGACGGTGGTGCGTCCGGCTACATAGTCGAGTAGCTGATAGTACCAGTCGATGAACTGCGCATTGAGCGCGAGTGCAACGAAGCCTTTGATGATGTAGTAGACATTATGAAGACGCCCTACGAGCCATACGGCCTTGGTGGAGTCAGCCTTTACACGCGCATTGGAATAAGCCGGGTCGCCGTAGATGACGAGGAAGGGGAACTTGGATAGCGCGGGCACCTTGCCGTAAGGGAGAGAATGAAATATCTGCCCTTCGGCGACAGGGTTGTTGAAGTACTCCGCCTGCGCGTTTTTTGACGAGATGTTGGCAAGTACGCGGTCGATGTCGGCCTCGGTGTTTTTCTCGGGCCATGTTGAGTGTCCGTTCTTATCACGGATATTTACTATGTCCCAGTGGTTTGCCTTCTGCCCTGCACGGCGTATGCAACAGTCCTTGGCGATGATGTTTCCGCACCAGAGGATTAGCGTTGGCTCAGAGATGGAGCGTGTGGGATAGAGGGCACCTTCGAACCAGTCCCACTTTTTCTTGACGGTGTCGGGGTTTCGGCAGTCCTCGTCGGTGTCGAAGTCGTCCATGTAGATGATGTCCGGACGGACGTTCTCGTTACGTGCACCACGAGGTGCGGACCCAGCACCGACGGCTACGAACTTGGCTCCGCAACGAGCGAGGAAATCCGTGTCGGTCCACTGTCCGAGGGTTACCTGCTGCCCATAGAACTGTCGGATGCGCGGGTTTGCCTCGAAGTTGATCTTGAATGGTGCGAGGAGTCGTCGAGCGGAGTCGATGGTAGCAGAGGCGAGGACGATGAACTTCTTCTGCCTGGTGAGTGCGAGATACATGATGATGAACATGGCTACTGTGGACTTGGCGAGTTCTCGCGACCATGAGAGCACCTCGTACCAGTCGGGGTTGGATGTGATGCGTTTGATGGCTCGGAGGTGGAATGGCGCGAATGGATAGCGTGCGTACTTTGGGAAGAAATAGCGTATCCACTCTACGGGGTCCTTCTCGAGTCGTTGCCTCTGAATCATGATGTCCTTTTGGGAGAGGGAGCTGTCGACGGGTATGTCGGCTGCAAGAGCCTTGTGATGCTCCTCCCATCGCTGGAGTGCTTTTCTGTCTTCTAATGTCATGATGATTATGTTTTAGGGTGCCGCATTGTAATGCGGCGAACGTAACGTGAGCCGTCGCGGTGCGACGGCGTACTTAACGATGGGCTCAGTAGGCGATGATAACATGGCCGCTACTTGAGCTGATCCTTGATGAAAGCGTCGAGGAGGTCAGAGAACCTCTTGGCGAGGTCGAGGTCGGTCTGCCGGAGCCAGTTTGTGAACTTGATGCCTACGTTGACGATGTCGGCAATGCCGGCGTCGGTCTCGATCTTCTTGATGGATGATGCGAGCTTGGCAAGCGTGTCGGCCTCGGCTACGGTTGCAAAGCGCTCCCCCTCAGGACGCGAGTTGACCTTGTTGTTGATTTCGATGATCTGCCTGTTGAGTCCTGCGAGGATCTGTTCAGGCGTGATGGTATATGATGCCTTGACCTGGTCCCATGCCCCATCGCGTATCCATCGTGAAACGGTCTGTCGTGTGGTACCGACCTTAGCTGCGATCTCCTCCTGCGTGAAGGAGCCGTTGACGTATAGCGTCTTAGCGAGGTCCTTTCGGTCTATTTTTGTTTTCTGCATAATGATGAAACTTTTTATGTATGTACTGCAAAGTTCGCAATAACACAGGGATCATCAAAATCGGTTTTTTATTTTATCCGCAGCTACGGATATTTTATTCACAGCTACGTATAAAATAAAAATGCGATTTGCAGGAGTGGTTAGAAGTTACGAAATTTGCGAGCAGAAACATCGAAAACTATGTCGAAGAAGAATACATTTTTGAACATTATTCCGAGTGGCGACACTGCCACTATACTATTGTATGGTGATGTTGGCGACGGCGAGAAGGTGGACAGCGGGCGTGTGGTTAGTGAGCTACTTGCGCTGAGCTCTACCTATCAGCATATTGCCGTAAGGATAAACAGCCGTGGCGGTGACGTGTTTGAGGGCATGGCGATATACAATGCGCTGAGACAGGCTGACGGCGACGTGAAAATATATGTTGACGGCCTGGCAGCGAGCATAGCCGCCGTGATAGCATTATGCGGCAAGCCGCTGTATATGTCGCCCTACGCGAAGCTTATGCTTCATAACGTGAGCGGGGGCACCTATGGCAATGCCGAGGAACTACGTCAGGTGGCGTCCCAGATGGAAACACTTCAGGGCAATCTTGCCGAGATGATAGCCAAGAGATGCGGCATGACTGCCGATGAGGTGAAGGCGACATATATGGATGGAGCCGACCACTGGATAAACGCGGAGGATGCCGTCGAGATGGGGCTTGCCGACGGCCTGTTCGACATGGATGAGCCAGCGAGCGTTCCTCAGACGACAGACGAGATATACAACTATTTTAACAACAGGCTCAACGAGCCGATAAAAAACAAGGATATGGCATTAATAGATGACATTCAGGCTATCCCATCCTTCAAGGACAAGAGTGATAGCAGCGCAGTAGTGGCGCACATCAGAGAATTGGAGAACAAAGCTGTGAAGGCAGAGGCACTGGAGCAGGCTAACGCTCAATATAAGGCGGAGCTTGCAGAGCTGAAGAAGAAGGAGACGGAGGCTGTGGTAGACAAGGCTATTGCCGACGGCAAGATCAGTAAGGAACAGAAGACCGTCTTCATGAGCCTTATGGCGAGCGACCGCGAACATACCGAGGAGCTGCTTAAGAGTATGCCAGCCATACGCATGAGAGCGGCAGACGTGTTCCAGGACAAAGGTGGCGACTTTACAGGCAAGAGCTGGGACGAACTGGACAAAGCCGGTAAGCTTGGCGAACTGAAGGCTCAGGACATGGCGGCCTTTAAGAACCTTTACAAAGAGAAGTTCGGAGTGGACTATCAGGAGTGAGGAAGACGCCGGAGGGACGTGCGCCGCTGGCGAGGAGGCGCCGCATTTTAATGCGGCGAACGGGACGGCGGCAAACGGAGCATCGGTGAAGGGAATATAAACAGAATCAAAACAAATAAAGAGAGAAGAAAGATGGCACTGAACAAAGAGATTTGGCTAAACACCATTCAGGAGAATTTTTATCCGGACGAGTCGTTTGCGAGCAAGAGTGTGGACGATTCGTCATTTGTAACTAACAAGACCGTTCACATTCCGAACGCGGGCAAGCCGAGCGGTGTGGAGGTGAACCGCAAGGAGAAACCGGCAAAGATCAGCGAGCGCACGGACCAGGACCTTACGTACGACATTGACGAGCTGACGTCGAATCCTATCTACATACCTAACGTAGATACTGTGGAGCTGTCGTACGACAAGCGTCAGTCGGTCATCGCAAACGACCGTCAGGAGCTTCAGCGTGTGGCTAATCAGAACCTGCTGTACAGGTGGGCTAAGGGTGCCGGACTTATCAAGACTACCGGTGCAGCTGCCGACGTTCATACCTCTGACGGAGCTACTGGCCAGCGCAAGAAGTTCAGCAAGGCAGAGGTCTTATCGGCAATGGTCCGCTTCAACAAGGATAACGTTCCTATGCTGGGTCGCTACATGCTGCTTGACGCGGCGATGTATGCTGAGCTTTTGGACGACCTTACAGACAAGGAGCTGTCGGCATTTCTGAACTCAGCGAATGCCCAGGAGGGTATCATCGGCCGCCTGTACGGTTTCAGCTTCATGCAGCGCTCGGAGGTGCTGCGTGTTGACGGCAAGAATGCCATTCTGCCGTGGACGGAGGAAGATGCCGCTGACGAGAGTGCAGCAGCTCTGGCATGGCAGGAGGGCTGTGTGAGCCGTGCTATCGGTGACGTGAAGATGTTCCAGCAGATGGACGATCCTACTTACTATGGCGACATCTACTCGTTCCTGGTACGTACCGGCGGATCTATGCGTCGCTACGACAAGAAGGGCGTGCTTCTGATAGCTGAGGACAAGGTTACGGCATAGGGACCATCAGGTGCCGCTGCGGTGCAGCGGCCTACACAACGATTTAAAAACGAAAAAGGATACAGATGTTACCAAGAGTAAAGATTAGCTACCTGAACGGACAGTTAGGGAGCGTGGCAGAGAGTCCTGACGGACTTGTTGCGCTTGTAGTCGGTTCGGCGGCAGTGGATGGTAAATACGAGCTGGGCAAGGCATACCATATCCGTAGCACAGACGACCTGGAGACCTTGGGCCTGACGGAAGAGAACAATGCGCAGCTTGTGAAGACACTGAAAGAGTTTTACGGTGAGGCTGACTCAGGCACGGAGGTGGTTCTGTTCGGTGTAGAGCCGACAAAGACTGCTACGGAAGTGCTGGACTACACCAACAAGGACGGTGCGCGAAAGGTTATCGAGAGCGAGGGCGGCAGGCTTCGCGGCGTGATAGTCGCCAACCTGAACACGGGAGCCAAGAAAGGAGATGCCGGACTGGACGCTGACGTGAGCACGGCCCTGGAGAAGGCACAGGAGCTTGGCGACTGGTCAACGGAGACCCTGGAGGCTCCGATATTCGTTCTGCTTGATGGCAGAGGGTATACCGCTGGTAAGGAAGTGCCCGACCTGAGCAAGAGCAGATATAACCGCGTGGGTGTTCTGATTGGTGATACCGTTGCTGGCAGCAATGGCGCGGCTATGGGCGTACTCGCCGGCCGTATAGCGATGACGCCAGTTCAGCGGAACATAGGCAGGGTGAAGACAGGTGCCCTGGCTCCTATAACGATGTATGTAGGCGAGAAGAAGGCTGAAGAGGCTACGAGCGAGATAGCCGACCTGTACGATAAGGGGTATATTACGCCACGGACGCACGTAGGCCGTAGCGGTTACTTCTTTACCGATGACCGCTTAGCGGTGGCTGAGACCGACGACTATGCTCACCTGGCTCTTAGACGTGTTATTGACAAGGCTTACAGGGTGGCCTACAACACCATTCTTGACGAACTTCTTGACGAGATAGAGGTGAACGAGGACGGTACTATGCAGCCAGCGGTAGTGAAGAGCTGGGAGCAGACCGTTGAGAACGCGTTGAGTTCTGAGATGACCCAGAACGGTGAGCTGTGCGCTACAAGCAGTGCTCCTGAAGGTGGTGTGTGCTACATTGACGATAAGCAGAACGTGGTGAGCACCGGCAAGGTGAAAGCGACCATAAAGGTGAACCCCTACGGCTATGGACGGATGATCGACGTGGATTTAGGCTTCAACATTAGCCAGGGGAAATAGACAATGAGTGCCGTCGCAATGCGACGGCTTACGCAACATAGGTGTTGACAGGAAAGAGATAACAGAAAAAGAGGAAAGATATGAACAACACGAGGGAATATGAGTGGAGCGACGTGAGCGTTGTGGTAGCGGGAAGACCTGTTACTGGCATTCGCGGCGTGAAATACTCGTCGAAGCAGGAGAAGGAGCTGCTGCACGCGAAGGGCAACAAGCCGATAGGCATCCAGCACGGCAACAAGACCTACGAGGGCGAGCTGACCTTGCTCCAGAGCGAGTATGAGGCTATGAAGAAGTCGGCAGGCGGCGACATCTTGGACGCGTCGTTTGACATCATCGCATCTTACGGCAATGCGAGCAAGGGCGACACGATAACAACGGACGTACTTATTGGCTGCGAGTTTACGGAGGACAATACCGAGTGGAAGCAGGGTGACAAGTACCAGGAGAAGACGTTACCGATCATCTATACGGACCAGAAGTCGGTGTAGGGGTGGCGCGTCGACGGCGCCGCAATGTATTGCGACGAACGTGACAAAGCCGCTGCATAGCAGCGGCTTACATAAATGATAAACAATAGAATAAGAAGAAAAATATGCCAAAATTCACAAAAGAAGAGATTGAGAAATTAAAGTCTCAGTATGGAGATGTGTATGAGATAGAGGTGGAGGGCAAGAAGTGCCTTATTCGCCGCCCGAACCGTAAGGACCTGAGCTATGCGAGCGTGGTGAAAGATCCCGTTAAAATGAGCGAGACGATGCTTAACCAACTGTGGCTTGGTGGTGACGAGGAGATAAAGACGAGAGACGATCTGTTCCTTGCAGTCGTAAATGTCATGCAGGAAGTGCTACAAGTGAAGCAGGCTCAGCTAAAAAAACTTTAGAGGATGCAGGGATAGATGATGCCGGCGGTGGGGACGTGTTGTTTCTGAACACGCTGCTGCGCTACTATATGCACCTGGACCCGGACACGCTGAGCGACGAGGAATGGGCATGGACGATAAAATATCTTCTTGACATCAGGAAGATGGAGTCCAAGGCAAGTAACAATTAGAGGACTATGGACAGTGTACTGAAATTTTTAATCAAGCTACAGGCCGACCAGGGTAACGTGCTTACCGTGGCCCGCCAGACTACGCAGCAGCTGGACGAAATATCGCAGAAGGCCCGCTCTGTAGGAGGCCGGCTGCGTGAGGCTTTTTCCTTCAGTAACTTCAAGAGCTCGCTGATGGACATTCCCGGCATGAGCTTCCTTATGAATCCGTACACGATGATAGCCGCTGGCGTTGGTGCGATAGCGAAGCTTGGCGCACAAGCCGAACAGACCTCCACGGCCTTTACCGTCCTTGTAGGTTCAGAACAGAAGGCAAGTCGGGTTTTGGGTGAGATAAGCAAGTTCGCGGCAGCTACTCCATTCTCGAAAATGAACCTGGAGGGAGCGGCGCAGACGATGCTTAACTTCGGAGTCTCCTCAGATGCCGTGATGACCCGACTGAAGCAACTTGGCGACATATCGATGGGCGATGCCCAGAAGCTCAGCAGCCTCTCGCTGGTTTATGGTCAGGTAGCTGCTGCTGGAAAGATGCAAGGTCAGGACCTCTTGCAGTTCATCAATGCTGGTTTCAATCCCCTTAGGGAACTTGCACAGATGACTGGCAAAAGCTATCAGGAGCTTCAGGAGATGATGTCAAAAGGACAGATAACCGTCGAGGCCGTCGAGGCTGCGATGAAGCATGCCACCGATGCCGGGGGACAGTTTCACGGTATGATGGACGCGACATCAAAGACCGTATCCGGCAAGCTGTCGACTGCCATTGGTGAGCTTCAGCAGCGAGCCCAAGAGTTATTCCCAAAGATAGAGCCTTTTATCCTGACGGCGATAGAAGGCTTCTCGGATATTGCCGGCAGCATCATGGATATTGTCGGTAATATATTCTCCTGGATCTCCAGTCTCGGCATCCTCAGAACGATATTCAACGGTGTGTTCTCATTACTTGGTACGTTGTTCGGCTGGCTTTCCGGAGCCGTATCCGGCATTATAACGTTCTTCCAGAACTGGGGTGATGTGATAGGTTATGTTGGAGCTGTGATAGGCGTTGCTACGATAGCCTTCAACGCTCATAACATTGCCATGGGCGCATACGCTGCCGTTACAGGAATAGCCACAGCCGTTACAGAGGGGTTCTCGGCTGCACAGGCAATTCTGAATGCCATAATGAGTGCCAACCCTATCGGGTTAGTGATAACACTTATAGCAGCACTTATAGCAGCTATTGTCTATTGCTGGAATAAGTTCGCGGGATTCCGGGCTGTAGTTCTCACGGTATGGAACACCCTTAAAGGTTTCGGTGAAATTATCAAGAACTATGTCATTGATAGGCTACGCACTCTGTTGTCCGGCATTGGCAAAGTGGGCGATGCGCTTGCAAAGCTCTTCAATGGCGATTATCAGGGCGCATGGAACTCTGCCGTCGAGGGCTTCAAGGATATTTCCGGAGCCAGCAGCGCAGGTAAGGCTATCAACGCTACGAAAGATTTGCTTGGTAACGTTGGAACGACGTATGAGCAGAATCTGCACGAGCAGTCGAGGAAACAGTCGCAGTCGAGGAAGAGGTCAGGTGCTGCATCCAACGGCGGCATATCGGCACCTTCGCTGAAAGGCAGCAATGAGGATTACTCGGGACTCTTTGGTGCTGCGTCTGGTGCCGGGAGCAATAAGGGCGGTAAAGGTTCGAGAATCGGAACCGGGAAACATGGCGGACTGGGCGGTGGCAGGACGACTGCTGAAGCTATGGCTACCGGTGGCACCCGGAACACTTCCATAAACATATCCATTGCAAAATTTTTCGACAATATAAATGTAACCATGGCGGACAAAACGGACACAGCCGAACTGGAGAATATTGTTGTCCAGACCATGAATCGTGCATTGGCTATTGCTGTTAGCACAGATCACTAATGAAGACTTCTAAGTTCATATTGCAAAACCTTGCCCTTAGGGCAGCCGGACTAACAAAGGTGCCCCCATATTGGCTGTGGAGACATAATAATATCTTCGGGGTCAACACGGGCTATGTAAAGGATGGCGTTACGCCGGTTGACAGTGCGCTCTACGACAAAATAAAGACAATGTCGGAAAAGGAGCTTGCCGATGTCATCCGCACCAATGCCACGGGGGTACCAATGACTTGTCCTTTGCGGATGCAGGGCGATGAGGAGGGTTCTGAGGAGTGGCTGTTGCCGATAGAGCCTATGGTGAGCGTGAACGGCGGCAACGTCCTTGTACGACGCAGGGTTTCGAAGGGGCGCGTGAAAGGAAGCATCAAGGAGAAGTGGACGGTTGACGACTATACGGTGAAGATAGAGGGAATACTGATTTCGCAGGACGGTGGCTATCCGAAGGGTGACGTGGCGAAGCTGCGTGCTCTGTGCGAGGGCGGGCACGTGAAGGTGCTGTCGCCGCTGCTTGAGGTGTTCGGCATCAGGGAGATGGTGATAGAGAGTTGGGAAATGCCTTTTACGAGCGGGGCTATGAATCAGAACTATACGATTACGGGGTACAGCGACGATATTTATAAGTTGCTGCTGAGCCGTGAGGATTTGGAGGTGTAGGCTATGTACACGATGCAGTATGAGATTGGGATTGGCGAGTACCGGCTGGGGATGCTTGACAAGGTGGAGATACACAAGAGTGTGCAGCTGCTTGCTGACACGGCTACGATAACTCTGCCGGGTGCTCAGTATAACGTGGCTCTGGACGTGGAGAAGAAGCTGAAGCGTGGGGATAAGGTCTCTATAAAGCTGGGCTACCGGGAGACGGGGCTGAAGACTGAGTTTGAGGGTTGGGTGCAGCGGATCTCGACTGACGGGGGGAGTGTGAAGCTGATATGTGAGGATGATCTTTTTCTCTTTAGGAAGCCTTTGAAGAGCGAGGTCTTACAAAAGGTTACGCTGAAGAAGCTACTGGAGCATGTTATAGAGGGCTGCGGACTGGAGATGAAGGTGAACTGCTCATACGAGTGGACTTACGCGAAGTTCGTGATAAACAATGCCACGGGCTATGATGTACTGAAGAAGGTCCAGGAGGAGTGTGGGGCGGACATTTACGTTCAGGGAGGGACGCTGGAGGTTCATGCCCCGGGTGAGAAGGTTGGGAAAGAACGATACTATGACTTCGGACTGAATGTGGAGAGCGAGGACTTGACTTACAGGAATGCCGCGGATAAAAAGGTTCAGGTAGTGGTGAAGGCCAACATGCCAGACGGCACTGTGAGGGAGATAGAGACCGGGACGACGGGCGGCGAGAAGGTGGAGGTGAAGTGTGCTACGAGCGACGAAGCGTCGATGAAGGCTCGCGGCGAGCTGGAGGTGAAGCGGCGGAGCTTTGACGGATTCGACGGGAGCTTTACGGGGTGGTTGATTCCGATGTGCGTGCCTGGGGACAGAGTGAGGCTTCGGGACCGTGACTATGAATACAAGGACGGTACGTACTACGTGAACGCTGTTACGACGGAACTGTCGGCCCAGGGCGGAAAGAGAAAGATAGAGCTGGGTTTCCGGCTGAGTTAGAAGATGTGCCGTCACGATGCGACGGCTTACGCAACGAAAGGATACAGAATATGGATGGATACAGGGAACTGAGAGAAAGGCTGAGGGGCTTGCAGACCGGCGATACTGCTATATGGCAGGGGATCGTGGAGGCGATTGACGGTCTGACGTGCTCGGTGAAGGTGGGGGCGCTGACGGTGCCCGGCGTGCGGCTTCGGTCGTCGCTGACTGCTGACGAGGGTTCGCTGACGGTGGTGCCGAAGGTTGGTACGGCTGTTACGCTGGGTAGCCTGTCGGGTGATCTGTCGGAGCTGGTGGTAATAGCGGTGGACCATGCTGAGCGCATCGAGGCATCGGGGACGGTAACGATCAACGGCGGTGAGCTTGGCGGGCTGGTAAACATAGAAGCGTTGACGGGCAAGCTGAACGAGCTGGTGAAGACGTTCAACGGGCACACGCACCAGGGCGTGCACGGGCCGACAGGCAAGCCTCTGACGGAGGCGAAGGAGTTTAGCCGTGGCGACTATGAAGACGAATTTGTAAAACACTAAGGATATGAAGGGAATGTTGCTGGCGGACTATGAGCCGCTGATTGATGTCAGACGTGATGCGGCAGGGCGGATTGAGGAAGGCCTGCGTGTTGGGGATGTGCTTCGTCAAAACCAAGCTCTGATACTGACTCTCCACAAGGGAGAGCTGAAGGAGCGTCCGATGGTGGGTGTAGGTCTGAGCGACATGCTGCTGGACAATGACCCGATGTACTGGCGGTCGACTATAAGGGAGCAGCTGGAGCTGGACGGCCAGACGGTAGGAAGTGTCGAGGTTACGACAAAAGGCGTAAGGATAGAGGCGGAGTATTAGGGATGGCGGCGGGTTGTAACCCGCCGAACGGAACAAAGGATTATTATATAAAAGAAGGTTATGGGTGAGTTGAAAGGATTTTTGATTGCGTCATGGGCAGCGTTGATAAGTTTCTTCCTGCCTATCGGGGATTTTATGCTGGCGATGACGATACTGTTTATCGTGAACTTCAGCTTTGGTCTTGTTGCGGACATTGTGAACGGCGGTAACTGGGAGTCGAAGAAGGCTTGGCAGTTTATCATACAGAGTACGGTGTTCTTTGTGTTGATGCTGAGTGTGCTGTCGGTTGGTGAGAAGCTTCACGACCATGCGGAGGCAATCTCGAGCGTGAAGTATCTGTGCACGGTGACGACGTGTTTTTTCGCGGTGAACATTACGCGTAACTGGATGAACATAACGCCAAAGGAGAGTGTTTTCTACAAGATAGCGAGCTTCATTCACTATGTACTGTCGATGCAGTTTGTGGAGCGGATACCGCTGATGAAGAGGTTTATGGCTGAGAAGAAACAGGAAAAGATAGACGAAACTAAGGAGGCTTGATAGGATGAGAAAGATTGAAAGAATATTCGTTCACTGCTCTGCGGGATGGCAGACTGAGAGTGTGAGTGAGGTACTGAGGGGTTTTAAGGCTCGTGGCTGGAAGAAGCCGGGCTATCACTACTTCATAACCGCTGACGGAAAGATTAACCAGCTGCTCGATGAGGGCGAGGTGAGCAATGGCGTACAGGGCTACAACAGCACGTCGATCAACGTCTGCTATGCGGGTGGAATTAGGAATGAGGGCGGAAAGATTGTGGCTGTGGACAACAGGACTGAGGCTCAGAAGAAGAGTCTGCGGCAGTTGCTGAAGCTGCTGCGGAAGAAGTATCCAGGAGCGAAGATTATGGGACACAGGTCAATATGGGGCGAGGACACTCCGCAGAAGTGGAAGAAGACGTGTCCGAACTTCAACGCAGTGGAGGAATATAAGGATATATAGGTAAGGGCAGCTGCAATGCAGCTGCTTACACGACGATAATAATAGAAAAATAGAGTTGATAGATATGGACAGAACGAAGAAGGCTTTGGGGGTATTGATGGCCATGGTGCTGACAATGGCGCTATGGGGTTGCCGGACGACTAAGTATGTGCCTGTGGATAGGGTCAGGACAGAGAATCATGTCAAGACAATGGTTGTTGCGGACACGGTTAGGGATACTGTCGTGATGCTTAGGAACGTTGTCAGACATGACAGCATGGCTGTGAGGATGGCGGGCGACACAGTGTTTGTGGAGCACTGGCACAGGATAGTGAGGGAGGCAGCCAATGCAGGCGTTAAGGAGCGATTGAGAACCGTGCATGACACGGTGTTCGTGGATAAGGCGGACACGATTGCCTCAGATGCAGGACGGAAGGCTGCCGCGAAGGTTGCCGCAGCAGGTTACAAGAAAGATGACGGTGGCGGTGGCGCGAAGACGGTTGTGATGCTGGTAGTGCTTTTGCTTGCCACAGGAACGCTGATATACAAATTGCGGAAGCCATGAAGACGGTAGTTAAGGAAGGTCAGACTCTGGCTGACGTAGGCGTGGAAACGAAGGGAAGCTGGGAGGCTGCCGTGGGGTTGGCCGTGGAGAACGGCCTGTCGGTAACGGATGAGCCGGAAGGCGGAACGGAGCTGAGACTTCCTGATAGGACTTATGACCGGACGCTGGAGCTGTACTGCAAGAGAGAGGCTGTGAGTCCTGCTACGGCAAGGGATGAGTACGGCGGCCGGATGAGGGTGTTCGGTGATGAGTTCCAGGCGGAGTTTGAATAGGCGGTGATGGATGCCGTCGCAATGCGACGGCTTACACAACGCAGGCGTTAATAACTAAAATAATAATAAATGTAGAGATGGCAAGGAGTGTTGCAGAGATAAAGAAGACGATGACGGATGCTTTTCTTGCGGATGAGACGCTGCGAGAGAAGTATGGGCTGAAGGACGGTGCTACGTGGTCGGAGAGTTTCTCGAACGTGAGCCTGGAAAACATCCTTCTGTTTATCGTTGCCGGTGCGACACATGTACTGGAGGTGATTATGGACAGGTACAAAGCGGAGGTTTCAAAGAAGGTGGAGAGCGCCGTTGTTGCGAGTGTGCCATGGTATCACAAGATGGCTCTTGCTTTCCAATATGGTGACTCTCTTGTACTGAATGACCGCACGCAGCAATATGAGTACCGGACTGTGGACGAGGGCAAGCAGGTGGTGAAGTATGCTGCTGTTAGGGACCGTGGAACGAGCGTGCAGATACTTGTGAGCGGTGACAAGAATGGCAGTCCGGAGCCCCTTTCAAACGATGTTTTATCGGTGTTCAAACGTTATATGAACCGCGTTAAACTGGCTGGTGTCATCTTGAACATTACGAGCAAGGCGAGCGACCATGTGCTGATAAAGGCGAACGTCACTATAGACCCTTTGGTGCTGGACGAGAGGGGCACTATGCTTGCTGACGGCAGCAAGCCTGTGGAGACGGCGATCAGGGAGCATCTGAAAAACATCGTATACGGCGGCACATTCAACAAGACGAAGCTTGTGGATGCTATCCAGGGTGCGCCTGGCGTGACGGACGTGGAACTCCTGGAGTGCAGCTGTAAGTCGGACGGCGTCTCGTCGTGGACTGTCCTGACGGGCAACAACTATATCGGCACGGGCGGGAGCTATATTCCTGACGACTTGGAAAACAGTTTGCGTTATGTGGTACAAGATTGATTTTACGAAGCTGGTCAAGCAGCTGGTGCCTCCTATTCTCAGGAGCGAGGTGCTTTTGGCTCTGCTTGGTGTGCTGACAGTGCCATTGCGGTATGTTTATGACAGGTTCTGCGCTCTGAAGGGTACCGTGGACGACCGTCTGAACATTACGGGTAACGTGCAGTATCTGGAGAAGGCGCTTAATGACACTTTCTTTCTGAAGGACTGCCAAATTTACATAGAGACCCCGGAAGGCGAGAAGACGCCGTCGTTCTACTTCTCGAAAGAGAACCAGAGGGCGAACGTGTTCAGACGCACGACGGAGGGAACGGGCTTCGTGCTAAGGCGAGCCGGCGAGAGCGGCATTAAGGTGAACTTTAAGGTGATGGTCCCGACGTTTCTCTGCACGTCGTTGGAATCGAAGGGTGACGACAGGTATGGTTGGCAATATCTGACCACGATTAAGAATATCATCAAGATAGGCTGTCAAAAATTTAAGCCGTTTTTCGTTTCTTACTTTTGAGGTCCAACATTCTCCTTACTTGCCAATTGTCAAGCAGAGTCATTTCTTTCCAATCCTTTATATCAGCCATTCTCACGCA